>CAFBOF010000003.1_pt1 | contig 85017 bp, 79 predicted proteins | sample 7269391 | NCBI WGS metagenome assembly CAFBOF01 (sample SAMEA6814105, study PRJEB35770) | uncultured Actinomycetes bacterium | biome: Freshwater; feature: Freshwater reservoir; material: water | place: Czech Republic | collected 2017-07-26 | depth 30m m
AGGGTGCGGCCAAATTGCTGCGTCATTTTCATAGAACTAAACCCCTAAATAGGAAGAAACCAGTAGACGCAATAGAAGCCATAGAGTGAGGCTAGCGATAGCAACGCTTGTGGTGCGTCACCTTTCCCCCTACATCTGACAACATCAGTGTCTGGGGTGCTAATCAGAGCCAACTGACGACTTTTTCGAAACGAGACCGAATATGACCAGTCTGCGTACACGGATGGCGATTAGCTCGGGCCGTATGGCGGGAGCGGTTTCTCGCCTCACAGGTAGAGGCCAAGGGGCGACTATTAGCGGCCGAGTCATGAACGCCATCGCGCCCAATCTTTTGCGTGATAGCGCCCAGAGCCAAAAAGTGGTCATCGTTTCTTCCACTAACGGCAAGACCACCACTACCCGACTCCTGGTCGACGCTCTCGTCGAGTCTGACTTTCCGATTATCACCAATGCCACCGGAGCCAATCTCGCCTCCGGAATCGCTCCCGTACTCGCCGGAGCCAAACAATCAGGCCTAGCAATTTTAGAAGTCGATGAACGAGTAGTGAGCAAAGTTATTGATCCACTAAACCCAGTACTGCTCGTTCTTGGAAATCTAAGTCGCGACCAACTTGACCGTTACGGAGAGGTGCACGCAGTAAGTGCTGCGTGGAGAAAACTTTTTATCGCTAACCCCAGCCTCGCGGTAATAGCCAATTCGTCTGATCCCAATATCGTGTGGGCGGCATCACCCGGAACGGTTACATGGGTGGCACTCGGTCGATCATGGCGTGAAGACGCCAACACTTGTCCATCTTGTGGTCGATTGCTTGAGTGGACTAACGACTCTTACGACTGTCCGATTGATAACGGGGGGTGTGGATTTACGCAACCCGAAGCCGTGGCACATCTCAACTTTTCCGAAGACGAAAATGAGTCAGCAACTCTTTTAATCCAAGAGAAATCTCACGAACTTCGTCTCGCACTCCCAGGAAAATGGAACTTAGCCAATGCTGCTTTGGCCGTGGTGGCCGCTAATAGCTTTGGGGTGACACCAAAGCGGGCCATCGCACTGATGGCTACCGTTACTAATGTCGCCGGTCGCAATATGAAACTTCCGCTGGGGGACGGCCGTAACGCTCAAGTGTTGCTGGCAAAGAACCCCGCCGGCTGGACTGAAGTGTTGCAATATCTTTCCCCCCGATCCACTCAAGTAGTAGTAGCAGTCAACGCGCGCGTGGCCGACGGGAAAGATACGTCTTGGCTTTACGATGTCCCTTACCAATTACTACGAGGGCACCCAGTGGCCGCGGCCGGCGAGCGGTGTCTTGATGTCGCGGTGAGGCTGAACGCTGAAGACCTCAACCCCATAATTGACTCCGATCCCATAGCGGCAGCTCGTCGCCTCAAAGGAGACGACATAACCATCGTCGCGTCTTATACTCAGTTTTCTGCGCTCTACGACAAATACCGAAAGTCAAAACCATGAATGCGCGGGAGTCGACTTTACGGATCGGGTTGGTTTACCCCGAGATTCTCGGCACTTACGGCGATCGCGGTAACGCTCTAATCATCGCTCAGCGGGCACAAAGACGAGGTATCGCGGCAGAGATAATTGAGATTGACGCCCGCGAACCAATCTCGTCGGGTCTGGATTTTTATTTGCTTGGTGGCGGAGAAGACGACTCCCAACACATTGCCGCCCGCTCCTTGCAAGAGTCCCGGTCGGCTCTCATTGAGGCGCACAACACCGGTGCGGTAATCGTCGCGGTTTGTGCGGGTTTCCAATTATTAGGCCACTCCTACGAAGCCGCCGATGGTTCACTACTCGAAGGAATCGGATTAATCGACATGATCACCCGAGCGGGCGCTAATCGTTCAATCGGAGAGGTCGTAATAGAGGCGGAACCATCACCGAATTGGGGCACCGCGGGACCGCCACCGCTGATCACGGGATTTGAAAACCATGGTGGACGCACGCAACTAGGGCAAGGAGTCATTCCCTTGGGCCAAGTAAAAGTTGGCACCGGAAACGGTAACGGAGGTGACGGCGTACTAGGTGAACGCCTGCTCGGCACTTATCTTCACGGTCCCGTATTAGCCCGCAACCCCGTACTGGCTGATCGAGTTCTCAGTTGGGTCGTCGGGCCGCTAGAAGAAATTGATGACTCCCTCGAACGGCGTTTGCATGATGAATGCTTGTCGCGCGGTAGCGCCCAAGGGGTTAAGCGCTGGTGGCAAAATCGCATGTTGGCACGCGGGTAAGACCGTAGAAATGATGAGGGACGTTAATGACTCCTGACGCTTGGTTCACTCTGGTGGTGGTCGTAGTTACGATCGCGGTTCTCGCCAGTGAAAGAGTGCAACCCGCCGTTGTCATGGTCGGGGCAGTGATCGTACTTTTTGTCGCCGATGTGATCCCGGCTGACGCAGCCTTTGCCGGATTTTCCAACGAAGCTCCGATCATCGTTGCCGCGCTGTACGTACTTGCTGGGGCCACCGAAACCACTGGAGCCTTAGCCGGAATCACTAATCGAATTCTGGGAGGAAAGTCCAACAAAAACCCAGAACGCGAACGAAAAGACCTCTCGCGCGTATTGCTACCCGGAACGCTGGCTTCGGGATTTATCGCTAATACTCCCCTAGTCAGCATGATTGCTCCTCGGTTGGTGGAGTGGTGCCGCCGAACTGGTCGATCTCCGTCCCGATTTCTTATGCCGTTTTCTTATGCCGCGGTGTTTGGTGGGGTAATAACGGTGATCGGAACCTCAACCAATGTAACTATCTCGGGGCTGTTGGTGGAGTCAGGGCGTCAACCGCTAGATATTTTCGAAATCACTCCTGTTGGTCTACCTATTGCCCTTGTCGGCGTAATAGGAATAATTCTCCTGACTCCACTTTTACTCCCTCAGCGTAAGTCCCCCAGCGAGAGCGACCGCGGCAACGAACGTGCTTACACCGTAGAAATGCGAGTGCCAGAAAATTCACCCTTGGTAGGGAAAACTGTAAGTGACGCCGGATTGCGAAATTTAAGTGGTGTGTATCTAATCGAGATCAATCGCCTTGACCAATCCATTGCTCCGATCTCTCCTGATGAAGTACTGAACAGTAACGATCAACTCGTATTCGCAGGAAATGTCGAGCGCGTCTTAGACCTGCAGAGAATCGTTGGGTTGGTTTCCGCAGAGCAACAACACTTCTCAATCGCCGCCAGCAAAGGAGAGTCTCGAACTTTCGAAGTGGTGGTAGCAGAAGGTTCTCCCTTAGTTGGATCAACCATAAAAGCGATTGATTTTCGCGCTCGTTATGGAGCAGCAGTAATGGCGATACATCGAGCCGATGTTCGCCTAACCGAGAAAATTGGTGAGACTCGACTCCGGTCAGGAGACCTGATGTTGGTACTAGCCGACGTCGATTTCGCTCGTCGGTGGCAAGGGCGCGATGATTTTCTTCTTGTATCAATGGTTTCCGGCGGAATTCCCCCGCGAAGAAATCGGGCCCGGGCAGTAGAACTAATAACTGTCGGACTGATTGTCGTATCAGGACTCGGACTTCTTGATCTGCTGAAAACATCCCTGATCGCAGCTTTGGCCTGTATTGCCATTGGCGCCATAACCCCGGGCGAAGCAAGACGCTCGATCAATTTTGACATCATTGTTTTAATCGCGGCCAGTTTCGGGCTGGGCGCAGCCATGGAAACTAGCGGTCTAGCTGGCCAGGCCGGCCAACTGTTAGTAAATGGGCTTGAGCCTATTGGAGCGATAGGAATACTCGCAGGAGTGCTTATCGCAACCATGATTCTGACTGAGTTGCTTTCCAACAATGCGGCTGCAGTTTTAATGTTTCCGATTGCTTTAGCCGTCGCCAACGACGCGGGGCTCAACTTCCGCCCTCTCGCCATTGCCATTCTTATTGGGGCATCTTGTTCTTTCCTTACACCAATTGGTTATCAAACCAATCTTTTGGTTTTCGGAATGGGTGGTTACCGATTTCGAGACTTCGCGAGACTAGGAGCACCACTTACCTTGCTCACGATCGTAGCTTCGCTTATTTTAATACCAGTAGTTTTTCCGCTTAACTAATAGTTCAAGACTCGTCTTGGCTTTCCTTAGCCAACTCGCGAATCTTTATAATCTTGGCTTCAGATTTATTTACGTCGGTTCCTTGAATCTGAATTAACTCGTCTCGAGTTTCGGCCGCAATTCGTTCGGCGTCAACATCACGGTCAGCCAATACGGCGTCAATACCTTCGGCGACAATGCGTTGGGCTGCTTCTACTAGGGCCGAAACCATTTCAGCTTCCGGAACGACTCGCACCACTTGTCCCTTGACGAACAAATGGCCTCGACCCCGTCCAGCGGCAATACCTAAATCGGCTTCGCGGGCTTCACCGGGTCCGTTGACTACACAGCCCATAACCGCCACTTGAATCGGAATATTGAGCGACTCCAATGCCGCTTGCGCTTCACTGGCAACGGCGATGACGTCAACTTCAGCTCGGCCACAACTCGGACAAGCAATAAGATCAAGTCCTTTTCGTTCTCGAAGCCCTAGGGACTCGAGCAGCGTTCGCCCCGCTCGAGCCTCTTCTACCGGGTCGGCGGTAAGAGAGAAACGAATTGTGTCGCCTATTCCTTCCGACAGCAAAGTTCCGATACCGGCAGTCGATTTAACTAATCCGGCCGGTGGTGGCCCCGCTTCAGTTACGCCAAGATGCAAAGGAGCATCAACCGTCTCAGAAAGAAGCCGATACGACTCGATCATTAGTTTTACATTTGATGCTTTAACCGATATTTTTACATCTTCAAAATCAACTTCACGAAAGTAATTAAGTTCTTTAACCGCCGATTCAACCAATGCTTCCGGGGTAGCCCCGCCGTGACGTTCAGCAATCTCAGGGTCGAGACTTCCGGCGTTTACACCAATGCGAATCGGAACGCCCCGATCACGAGCCGCTTCGGCGACCGCCTTGATATGAGCGGGCTTGCGAATATTTCCGGGGTTAAGCCGCAAAGCTTGCACACCGGCCTCTAATGCCGCAAGCGCAAGACGGTACTGAAAATGAATATCGGCCACGATTGGTACCGGCGACCGCGGCACAATTTGCGCCAAACCTTCGGCGGCGGCTTCATCGTTACAGGTACAGCGCACGATGTCACAACCGGCGGCGGCTAGGGCGTATATCTGCGCCAGAGTGCCGTCAACATCAGCAGTTTTAGTAGTGGTCATTGACTGCACCGAAATAGGGGCATCACCCCCGACTACTACCGAACCCACCCGAACCGAACGAGTGCGCCGACGCGAGAAATTATTAGCAGTCACCGTTAATACCTTACGAGCCCAGCGCTTGGCGAATGTCTAAAAACATGGCGCTTAAGCCCAGCACCAAAAAGATCACCAATACTGCTGCGGTGACGGGCATCAACTTACGAAAATCGACCGTCACCTTGCGGCGCATAATTTTTGATGCCGCCCACTCGTAGAGCACTACTACTGCGTGTCCACCGTCAAACGGCAAGAGTGGGATCGTATTAAATAAAGCCAAAATAAGGCTGATTCCGCCAAGCAGCCAAAGCAGAGCCCAAATGTTTCCGTTAACGATGGTGCTCCCTTCATCAACGATTCCGATTAGAGAGCGCGGGCGTTCATCTGAAGACGGCGTACCCGCTTCGGGTGCACTTGACGTAAAGTTTTTAGAGTAACGCTCCACCCCAGAAGGGGAAAAAAGTCGAGCAAGCCCCTCGACGGTTCCAGTAGTAATTCCGCCAATCACTCGAAAGGATTCAGGGATGGCCTCAAATACGCCAACGTTACGAAATTGAGTGGCCGGACCGATCCCTAAAAATCCTCGGTTGTCACGCTCGTCCAATGTGGCCGCCACGATACTTTTTTTACCGCTGCGGTCAACAGTGAACTCAACGTCTTGGCCGCCACGAGACTCTATGGCTGATTTGAGTTGCACCCATTCGGGAGTGGCCCGACCGTCAACGGCCACGATCTTGTCGCCAGGACGCAACCCCGCCGCGCTAGCCGACGACCCCGCGACTACTTGCGAAACCGTAGTGCTAACTCCATCGTTCACCCGTCCTTGACCAGCGATAACAATGAAAAATAACAAAAAGGCAATCAGGAGATTTACTGTTACTCCGGCCATAACAACAATGAAACGGTTTCGATAGGAGCCTTGACGAAACGAACGCGGTTCGTCAACCGGGTCAACTTCTTCTAGGTTGCTCATCCCGATAATGCGCACATAGCCGCCCGCGGGAATAGCTTTCACCCCGTACTCAGTTTCACCGCGCGAAAACGACCACAACCGTGGACCAAACCCAACAAAAAACTCCGACGCTTTCATACCCGAACGGCGAGCAGCGATAAAGTGTCCGGCCTCATGCAACATCACCATCAAAATGATGCCGACGACAATGGCGATTGCGTCTTGGGATCCGGGCCGCAGTAGCGCCAGTAGTACAACCCCTACGATTACCGCCACCAAAATTAGTGAAGCACCGCGACGGTCAACGTCAACCGATGCGTCTTCAAGCGGATCCTTCACGCGACCCTCCTCGGTCGTTTCTTGTCGGTGGTTCTTATGGCCAGCCTAAACGCCATAAAACTAAACCCCCGCAAACTGCGAAATCGTCTCTTGAGCCCTAATGCGCGCTATACGGTCTACTTCAAGAACGTCAGCCACATCACTGACGTTCCCAATTTTTTCAGCCAATGCCTCGGCATTTACTTCAGCTATTTGCGCCCACGCTATGGATCCCGCCAAAAATGCAGCCACGGCTACTTCATTAGCGGCCGACAAGGCCGCAGGTGAACCGCCACCGGCCCGCCCAGCTTCGTAGGCCAGATCAAGGCAGGGGAATCCGGCTCGATCAGGAGACTCGAAGGTGAGCGACTCAAGTTGGGAAAAGTCGAGAGCGCCAAAAGGCTCATTAAGCCGATCGGGGGCGCCCAAGGCTAAACCAATCGGCAGACGCATGTCGGGCTGCGAAAGTTGCGCTATGACCGAACCATCGCAAAATTCAACCATCGAGTGCACAATCGATTGGGGGTGAACCACTACCTCGATGTTGTCGTAACCAACCGAAAAAAGTTCCTGGGCTTCGATTACCTCCAAACCCTTGTTCATAAGAGTCGAAGAATCGATTGTCACCTTGGCCCCCATGTCCCAGGTTGGGTGATTAAGGGCATCGGTCACGCTTACTTGGGCGAGTTGATCGGGCGTGCGGCCCCGAAACGGACCTCCACTCGCGGTGAGCACTAACTTGCGTACCTCGCTTGGCGTGCCGCTGCGTAATGCTTGATAAAGAGCGGAGTGCTCCGAATCGACCGGAACAATCTCTCCACCCCCGGCTAAACGTGCCGCCCGCACGACTGGGCCACCGGAGATAAGACTTTCTTTGTTGGCCAGCGCTAAACGCTTGCCTGACTCAAGAGCAGAAATAGTGGCGGTAAGTCCGGCAAACCCCACCACCGCGTTCAGCACTACGTCGACTTCATCGAGGGCAGCAAACTCGACTAATGACGCAGGGTTCTCAATACCTGAACTTACGCGGTCAGGTGAAACTCCAAATTGCGCCGCCTGAGCTTCAAGTAACTCACTATTAGCACCCGCCACCAGCGCCACGACCGTAAAGTCGTCGGGATGGCGACTAATAACGTCGAGGGCCTGAGTACCAACCGAGCCGGTTGACCCCAGAACCGCGACTCGCCTCACGAAAAGAGTTGCAACGCCAGGTAGTAACCGACGGGCAGAGTAAACAAAATCGCATCAAAGCGATCAAGGAATCCGCCGTGACCAGGCAAAAATGAACTGATGTCCTTAACCCCCAGTTCACGCTTGATTAGTGATTCAGACAAGTCGCCAATAGGAGCGGCAATAGCCACCACTAGTCCCAAAGCTAAGCCTGCAAGGATTCCCTTGTCCGCCCACGGGTGCAAAACAACTCCAATGATCCCACCAAGAACTATTGAAGTAACCGCTCCACCGATAAGACCCTCGAGGGTTTTGTTAGGCGACACTCGGGGCAACAACGGAGTGTGGCCCGAGGCTCGGCCGACAAAGTAACTACCAATGTCGCCACCAACAGCGCAAATGACTACACCTAACAACAAGCCGGTTCCGGCCGGGTCGGGACGAAGAAGCAATCCTGCGAACGCTCCCATGATCCCTATCCAAGCAAACACCATCAACGTGAGACTTATGTTGATCGTCGGACGAGCTTTGACTACCTCAAGCAAATACCACAAGAAAGTGAAGACCACGACCAGCATCGCCACTAACGGAAACGCGGCATCGCCTTCGTTATAGGCAATCAACACGATTGACCCACAGCCCAAAAGCCCAATAACAGTAGCGGTGTGATAGCCCGCCCGTCTTAGCGCTTCATAAAGTTCAAATGCACAAGCCAAGACAATAACGGTGACCAAAAGAACCGTAGTCGTACGGCCAATAACAAAAGCCAACAGTGCCACCGCAGCAACTATCAATGCGGTGACTAACCGGCTGCCTAAATCAGCCGTTCCCCTAGGCTCGTCCGACCTGTCGTATTCATCACGAGACAACTGGACTCCCTCAAGCGCGCCGGGCTCAGAGTTGAAGTCGTCGTAATCATCTTGCCCATAGCCAGCGTCGTAACCAGAATCGACCTCAACTTCGGGGTCGACAATTGTGGCTTTACGAGCGGCCCGCTTTTCTTTACGAGTGGGCTTAGCGGTGGCGCGGCGGCGGCCAGCCCGGCCAGCCGGTTGGGCGCCAGAGTCGTCGAGTAATACTTCGCCGGTAGACAAATCGTCTTCGGCCCAATCAGAGTCACCCATCCGAAAGCGCGGACCCGGCGGAGTGTTACTCGCATCGTCGCCGCCGAACACTTCGGGAACTTCGCCGGTGGCGGCTTCAGTCCAGTGCGGTAGATCGGCCGAACTTGACCCACCAACATCAATCGGTTCGTTACCCCCGAGCGGGCTCGCCCACTCGGCATCAAACTCATCATCGCCACGCCAATCGGACACTTTGGTCACTCCCCTCACTTTGGCAACACAATCGAAACCAAACTCGTGAATAATGATCTCGGGATCGGATTATTCACAGCTTTCATGATGAAAACCATCACCTAGCTCGTTGGCCCGAGACCTCTAGGTTAGACGGCTAGGTCGCCCAAAGTCACGCCTAACGGGCTAACCCTTACCGAATAACCCTATTTGTCAACCCTTAAGCACCGACGGCCTCTAAAAATCGACTCAAACTTCGAGTAACTCAGTTTCTTTGTGGGCGAGCAAGGAATCGACCTCGCCCACCACTGCCTTGGTGGCGCCGTCGAGATCTTTTTCGGCTCGAGCCAAATCGTCTTTCGAAAGATCACCACTTTTTTCTAAGGCTTCTAAATCTTGGCGAGCCTGGCGGCGAATATTACGCAACGCCACTCGCCCTTCTTCGGCCCGATTCTTGACCACTTTGACCAACTCTTTACGCCGCTCTTCGGTGAGTTGCGGGAAGGAAAGTCGGATCAAGTTGCCGTCGTTATTCGGGTTGATTCCAAGATCAGAAGATTGAATCGCTTTTTCGATTGCCGCGATAGAGGACTTGTCGTAAGGAGAGATGACTAACAGCCGTGCTTCAGGCACACTCACTCCGGCCAACTGCTGGAGAGGAACTTCAGAGCCAAAATACTCAACCCGCAACTTCTCGACTAAAACTGGGTTGGCCCGACCAGTGCGAACGGAAGCGAACTCACCTTTTAGGTGATCGATTGCCTTGCTCATGCTGTCTTGACACTCCAAAATCACCAAGTCGCGCATTTCGTCACCCGAGTTACTCATTAAGAACTACTCACAATTGTTCCGATTTCTTCACCCATCAATGCTCGACGGATATTGCCTTCTTCCATTACATTAAAAACAATTATTGGGAGTTTATTGTCCATACAAAAAGTTATGGCGGTGGAGTCCATTACTTCGAGCCGCTGATTTATCACATCAAAGTGACTAATTGAATTTAACTTCACCGCATCAGGATTAGTGCGGGGGTCGGCATTGTAAATTCCGTCTACTCCTGAATGCGTACCTTTGAATACTGCGTCGGCACCAATTTCAGCGGCCCGTAAAGCGGCAGTGGTATCAGTAGTGAAATAAGGGTTGCCAGTGCCGGCAGCAAAAACAACCACTCGGCCCTTTTCAAGATGGCGAATAGCTCGCCGAGGAATAAAGGCTTCGGCGATCTGGGACATCGTGATAGCAGTTTGCACTCGAGTAGGTTGCCCGGCGTGTTCAAGAGCATCTTGTAGAGCAAGGGCATTTATGACGGTGGCGAGCATTCCCATGTAATCAGCCCGAGCACGATCCATTCCGCCGGTTTCACCACTCATTCCTCGCCAAATGTTTCCGCCCCCCACCACTACGGCCAACTCGATATCGAGTTCGGCTCGCACCGCGGAAATTTCGTTGGCAATGCGATGAACTACTGCGGCATCAATACCGAAACCGATTCGGGTGTCAGAAAACGCTTCACCCGAGAGTTTCAGCACCACCCGTCGGTACCGACTCTTGGGCATGACTGGCTTATTCCTCACCAATCTTGATACGAGCAAACCGGCGGACGGTGGCGTTGGCGCCCAGGCCCTGAAGAAGTTGAGTGATAGTCGTTTTAGGCTCACGCACAAAAGCCTGTTCTAAAAGACAGTTGTCTTTAAAGAAACCGTTCATGCGCCCCTCGATTATTTTGGCCATCGCTGCTTCAGGTTTACCTTCGTTGCGACTCAACTCTTCGAGTACCGCGCGCTCTTTGGCTACTACGTCTTCGGGGACATCGTCTCTCGATAAATACCGAGGGGCCGCCGAAGCCACGTGCAGAGCAATATCGTGAGCCACATCGCGAGCCTTTAGATCAGTAGGGTCCACTCCGCCTAAATCGACCAAAACCCCAATCGTGCCGCGCCCGTTTTGTACGTGGCGATAACCATCAACAATGCCGTCGGATGTCTCAAACAAAACAATGCGACCCAGAGCAACGTTTTCGCCCAAAGTGGAGGCCAACTGCACCACAAACTCAGACACGGTTGATCCTTGAAACGGAGACTCCAATAAATCTTCAGTACCTAAATCAACCGCTAACTGAGCCAACTCGCTAACCGTGGCCGAGAAGTTTTCGCTTTTAGCGACGAAATCAGTTTCGGCGGTTAGTTCGGCGATTGCTCCGGTACCACCGGCGACAACAACATCGATAGCACCTTGATCGGCCACCCGACCCGCGCGCTTGCTTGCTCCCGCCAAACCTTTTTTACGCAACCACTCTTTAGCGCCTTCCAGATCACCGTTAGATTCAACGAGAGCTTTTTTGCAGTCCATCATCCCTGCGCCCGTAACTTTGCGCAGTTCGGCCACATCGGCCGCTTTTATATCAGGCACCGGCGCTCTCCTGAACTTCTGTACGAGCTTCTTCTGATTCGTTCTCCACAACTACAACTTCAGTATCAGTTTTCTCCGGAGCTTCTTTCGCAGCCAGCAAACGCTCTTCTCGCTCGCGCTGTTGGGCGGCGGCTTCGTTTCGAGCTTTTTGCTGTGCCGCTTCGTCGAGAGCCGGCGGAGGTGGCGGTGGCGTGGTCGCTACTTCAACTTTGCCTTTCTTGCTGGCCAACATGCGGCCTTCTTCGACCGCGTCAGCGACGATTCGACACATCAGGTTTGATGAACGAATTGCGTCATCGTTACCCGGAATAGCAAAGTCGATCATGTCGGGGTCGCAGTTAGTGTCGACTACCGCAATAACCGGAATTCCCATGCGCTTGGCTTCGACGACCGCAATGTGCTCTTTCTTGGTATCAATAACAAAAATAATGCTAGGTAACTTATCGAGCCGACGGATGCCGCCTAAGTTGCGCTGCAACTTGTCTCGCTCACGACGCAATTTTAAACTTTCTTTTTTTATCATTTGGTCGACTTCGCCCGAATCAATAACTTGGTCGAATTCGTCGAGTTTGGCCACCCGCTTGTGCATAGTGGCAAAGTTGGTGAGCATGCCTCCTAGCCAGCGAAAGTTAACGTAGGGCATTCCCACTCTTTGAGCTTCGCGCTGCACCGATTCTTGTGACTGCTTCTTAGTGCCGACAAAAAGCACCGTTCCACCGTCTTCAACTGCATTGCGAATAAAGCGGTAGGCGGTGTCAATGCGATCGAGGGTTTGCTGGAGATCGATTATGTAGATCCCGTTGCGTTCGCCAAAGATGAATCGTTGCATCTTCGGATTCCAATTTCGCTTCTGATGACCGAAATGCATTCCGGCCTGCAGAAGCTGCTTCATCGTGACAACAGCCAAAACTAACTCCCTTGGGGTTATACGTCGGCCCGCTGTACGCGCACATAATTCGTGCACGACCCTGGGTGCCCCGGAGGGCGACGAGCCTGTGAGATCTTGAATCCCCGACCAGCGGGTTTTCAAGTCAAGAGTCAGTGTAGTCGGGCGGCCTTAGCCCGAGCCAAGGCGGGAGGTGCCAGCACCCAGACCTCTCCCGTTCCTCGACCCGCGCGGACAAGCAAAAAAAGCCTGCTCCCACCGGCTTGATCTTCGATGGTGACTGTGCCTGGTCGCGTCCTTGGGTTCTCGTTGGAAACTCGTTTGCCGGTCATAAGGTCAAACGCGAGGAGACCCGTACCGTAAGTGGGAAGAACAACAACTGAACCCGCGATGCGTAGCGGTGCTTCGATTTGATTACGGTTAGTTGCTCGCCGCCATCGCATTTCCCCCGACTTGGAGTCAAAAACCACTAGATCGCCGTAGATGTTGATTGCAGCAACGGTGTCCGCATTCGCCGCAACATCAAGCAACTGTTCAAAAAATCCGGGTAATGCTTGCTCCCAGCGAATAGTGCCATCACTTATTGCCGCACAGTAAACCCGCCCCATTATCGGCGGATCCTCTTTTCCGTTCGTTACTGAGCGCGACGTCGCCAAGGTTTGATTTTCGGCGTTACATATCTGGTCGGCCACTACCGCCGGCATGGTGGAAAATAGCGGCGAGTCACGGCGCCAGTTTTGGATGCCGGTATTTGTATCAAGAGCAACTATGTGTGCCCCCGCGGCGTCGGCCCAGGCCACCAAAATCACCAAGCCTCGCACCCAAACACGAACATCAACCACTGCTTCACTAAAACCTAAGTTTTGTTCCCCGTAGAGATCTCCCGTAGCGACGGTGAATGTCGTAAGTGTCCCCGTCCGGCTGACTACTGCTGCGGTATTGGCGTCAATTCCAACCGACCAAGGATTGTTCACCGGCCGACCCCACTCCTCTTGGCCAGTATCGCGATTAAGAGCAACGATTCGATCCGGCGTGCTTGGCACTACAACTCGATCCGGCGTAATTGCCATCGGTCGCAATATTTGCTGGCCGGGCCCAGTCACCGTTTTGCGCCAAATCTCTCGCCCGGCAGAGTTGAAAGCGGCTACTGCACCATAACGGCCGGCGGCTACTACACCTTGGCGGTCGGCGCTAACGATCGTTGGTTCTTCAGGGGCAGAAACAACTTGGACCAACTCAAGGCTCCCGCGCTTCGAATCGGGGGACACGGAGCGAGAAAGAGGTGAATTAGAAGACTGGCAGCTCGAAGCAATTGTTAGCACGACAACCAAGGAAATACTGCCAACTACGCGAGACATTGCGACCACCAATCGATTTGCGTTCACGGGCTAGCCAAAACTGTGGCCCTAAGAGTTCCCAACTGATTTATTTTTTGTGCTCCGGCATTAAGAACCTGGCTGTAAATCTCTCCCGACACATCCGAGAGTGGACCGCAGTTCATAGCCGGGCTTCCCCCCGCTAAATGCACCTGGGCCGCGCTAATTGCATCGTCGTCATGGAGAATGGCCGAATGATCATCAGGAACGAAAGGTGCGCCGGCTTGCACAATTACCTTGGGTGAATCAGGAACATCACCGCTTGACGAGGGAACGACTGGATCTTCTGACCCAACAATCGATAGAAATCGAATTCCCCGCGGCAATCCGTTACGCCAAAGTTCAGTAATAAGCGGTGATCCTTGCGAGAGTTGAGCCACCGAAAGTTTTCCTACTGGCGACGGCTGAGGAGAAAACGAGAGGCTGGCTTTGACTGATGGACCGGCGGGGCTGTGATCTATTGCGTCGCCCACCGTAGCGAGAGGCGTGCCTTCGTGCGGTGAAGCAAAAGTAACCACATTGGCCAACACAGGAAACTCATCGGCATGACCACGATAAATCTGAGTGAGAAAAAGATCGATGACCACCCCGCCTTGAGAATGACCAACCAAATCAATAGCCCGACCCGGATTAGCAACTCCTAAGGCTTTTATTTGTTCACCCAACAAACGCGCTTTAGTGGGGAGATCTTCGTAGGTCTGGCGGGGCGAATAAGTATCCCCATCGGGGCGGTAAGAAAAATAACTCACATCGCTCAGTGAATAACCCAAAGCGGTAGCCGCAAACGAGAAACTGGGCCCCACCTCGCCCGAGGAATCGCGAGAGCGCGAACTGCTCAAACCTGCCACGGCCAGCACGAGATTCCCCGAACCGGCACCTCGGGCCTTCGGTTGGGGCTGCGGACAAGTCGTCATTTTTTCGTAAATCGATACGCCCGCTTCCACAATGACGGTCATCACATTGACCGCAGCCGCGGCCAAGTCGCCCATAACCGACTGAGCTGCCTGGGCTAAACCGACACCGCGTTCTCGCATTTCCTGCAAAACCGCTCGAATGACCGGAACGATTTCGTTGGCTAGTTCTTCTCCGGCCGCCCCTGTCGCCCGTAGCGCTCGGAGCCCAGCGTCAACAACAACATCAAGTACATCGCAAGCAGTTTCCACGACGCCCCCCATACCGACCATGCCGGCAAGATCGCCGACCATGCCGGCGCAGTTATCTGGCTCAGAAATACTCAGTCGGGTGAACTCTCGCTGCTCCGCCGCAGGGTCAGGAGTATCCGCCCCCGTTCGTTCAGCCAGCGGTACTAACCGCACCATTTCGGTCAAATCGGGGGGAGCGAACAACAACATAGGGTCTACGTAGCGGTCGCCTATTCGTACCCCAAAGTGAAAAACCGAACCGGTGTGATCGCCGCCCGTACCTCCGGTAGTGCCCACTACTTGCCCGCGACGAATAGATTGCCCCGTCACAACATTGTTGGTGGCTAAAAATGAATACGAAGTACGAATACCGTTTCCGTGGGCAATGACCGCATGTTGAGCGCCAGCCACATCACCAGAAAAACTGACCACCCCTGAGTTAGCAGCCCGTACCGGAGTGCCAGCATCTGCGGCAAAATCAACTCCTCGGTGGCCAGCCGCGTAAATGGTGATGGGTTGAGAGAACGGTCGAACGATTTTCCCCGGCACCGGAGGAATCCACGAATCGTCAAGAGCGAGTGAGGGCGACAAAGTAAGCCCATTAGCGACTAGCACTAGAAATAATAAGCCAGCAAGATTTTTTTTATAACTAAATGAAGTATCCGTGCGTCCGAGAGTCGAATAGGCCGAGCCCGTGACTCGATCGTTTACGGAATAGGTTTATGCCCGTGGATGAGTGGCGTTGTAAACCGCTTGGAGACGATCGCGAGTGAGGTGGGTATAAATCTGAGTGGTCGCTAAGTCGGCATGGCCCAATAATTCTTGCACTACCCGCAGATCGGCTCCCCCTTCAAGCAGATGAGTGGCGTAAGCGTGACGTAATGCGTGAGGGTGAAGAGTTTGGCCGTCAGGAAGAGGATGCGCCCGCACCACTCGATAAGCCTCGCGAGGGGAAACTGCCCCTCCCCTATGAGCAAGAAAAACTAATTCGGGCGGAGAACTAGTCGTGGCTAAAACTGGGCGTCCATTATCTAGCCAATCACTGAGCGCATTGACTGCCGGCTCGCCAATGGGGACCCGTCGAATCTTGGCCCCTTTACCCAATACGGTAAGCAGTTGGCGGGCAAGATCAGTGTCGTCGATGCGTAACCCACAGCACTCGCCCACCCGCAAGCCCGCCCCGTAAAGAATCTCGAGGATCGCCAAATCGCGTCGAGCCAACGCCGCAGCAATCGGGTTGGGGTTATCGGGTGTGAGCGACTCGACTCGCGCCGATGCCTCATCAATCATTGCCCCCGCCTCTTGGGCGCGCGGTACTCGGGGCAGACGAGCCTCGCCTTTAGGGGTGCGCAACGCTCGCCCCGAATCGGAGTCAATAATTCCGAGACGGTACAAATAGCGCACGAATCCCCGTACCGCCGCGCTTTTGCGAGAAATCGAACGACGAGAAAACCCTCGAGTGGTTAGATAAGCCAAGTATCGGCGCAGCGCCCGGTGGTCTAACTCCCGAGCAGTTTTACAACCCCCCCGCTGCATCCACTCAACGAACTCAGTGGTGTCGTGTTCGTAAGCACGACGAGTGTGCGCGCTATACGCATTGAGCGTGGTGAAGTACTGGTCTAACTCCCAGTTCATATACATCAAGAGTAACGGTATTTTATTGCTTTAGTTCGGCAAGACTTTTTCGTTATTGCCACCAATAAGGCCCGTCACGCCCGAGCAAGCCCTTGCGTCTACCACTAACCGTCTGACTCTCGCGGAAGGCTTTTGTGCTCGCTTCATTAACTAGCGCCACTGTGCTCGGCGTGGACGGACAATTAGTAACAGTTGAAGTCCATATATCGTCCGGTCTTCCTTCGTATCAAGTAGTAGGGCTGCCCGACGCCGCGGTGAGAGAATCACGGGAACGGGTGCGCGCTGCCCTCTTGTCGTCCGAACTTTCTTGGCCTCGAAATCGGGTAACTATAAATCTCGCCCCAGGTGGAGTAAGAAAAACTGGAGCTGGGCTCGACTTAGCCGTAGCCGTAGGAATACAAATTGCCAGCGAAGAAATACCCGCCGAAGCACTGGACAAAACGGCGGTGTTAGGTGAACTCGGGCTCGACGGAACCGTGCGTCATGTTCCGGGATTGCTGGCACTAGTTCACGCGGTAGCTCAAGCCGGATGCACTCGGGTAATCGTCCCCCCGTCCGACGCGACCGAGGCGGCCCTTATTCCTGATATAGAAGTTTTAATTGCTCATAATCTTGGTCAACTACACCGCGCGCTCAAAGGCGAAACGGCGTGGCCCGATGCTCCCGCCCCCAGCGACGCGGTTGAAACTAACGACGAACTAATTGACCTGGCCGAAGTACGCGGTCTCGCGTGGGCCAGGAGGGCTCTGGAGGTGAGCGCGGCGGGCGGTCATCATCTTTTGCTGACGGGGCCACCGGGGGCGGGGAAAACCATGCTGGCTCGCCGACTTATCACTATCCTCCCCCGCCTCAACGATCGCGAAGCATTGGAAGTAACCCGAGTTCATTCGGTCGCGGGTCGCGCCTCCGGAGCATTGTTGCGCCGCCCGCCGTTTAGATCGCCTCATCACACGGCTTCGGTAGCAGCAATAGTAGGAGGCGGAAGCGGTCGGCCGACCCCGGGGGAAGTGACTCTCGCCCACAACGGATATTTGTTCCTTGACGAACTCGGCGAGTTTCCTCCCCGAGCGTTGGAAGCGTTACGACAACCGCTAGAAGAACGTCAGGTCTGGATAGCCCGACAACTCCACACCCTTTGCTTTCCCGCCAATTTCGTCCTTATAGCCTGCTCAAATCCGTGCCCTTGCGGTTTGGGCGCGCCGGCGTGTTCTTGTACTGAAGCCAGCCGTTCTCGCTACCGCCGGCGGCTATCGGCCCCACTACTTGACCGGTTTGATCTAAGACTGGCGGTACGCGCCCCCGAACCGTCTGATGGTCCCGGTGAAACCTCAGCTGATGTTGCCCAACGAGTCGACCGTGCGGTTAAGCGCCAAATAGCGCGCCTAGAAGAAACGCCTTGGCGGCGTAACTCGCACATACCGGCGGGCGCAGCCGACCGCTACCTAAAATTAAACCCCGCGGCGCTCGAAGCCTGGAACGCCGAAGTCGAGTCTCGTTTGCTCACGGGACGGGGTGCGGCACGCATCCGACAAGTAGCTCGCACTTTGGCCGATCTTGAAGACGAGTCCGAGATCGGCCCTGCTCATATCGCGTGGGCCGCGTTGCTCCGAGAAGATGTTCCGTGAGCCTGACCGACGAAGCCGTCGCTGCCGCCACGCTGGTGTGTTTGCCGCAAATGACGCCCGCCCGCCTGCGAACACTCCTCGCCCACCGCGGAGCACTGTCGGCCCTTGAAGAAATTAGAGCGGGAAAAGCCGAAGCGATACTTCAAATCGCCCAAGAGCGTTCACGGGTGGTGGACTTCATAAAATTAGCCAACCTGTGGAAAAAACACTCTGATCCTGAACCAATACGACGTCGATTGCAGCAGCGGCGCACTCAAGTATGGCTGAGCGACCGCGCTGACTATCCGATAGTCGACGATCTACCTAGTCGTCCCGCCGTGCTTTTGGGTGAGGGTAGCAACCATGAGCAATTAAAAGGACCGCGAGTCGCTATAGTCGGCACCCGCTCGGCTACACCACATGGACTTGCTGACGCGCGCGAACTCGGAAACTATTTAGCCAACGCCGGAGTGGTTGTAATTAGTGGATTAGCCATTGGTATTGACGCCGCCGCCCACGAAGGAGTTCTAGAAGCTGGGGGCGTGGCTATTGGCGTAGTAGCTACTGGGCTTGACGTTGTTTATCCTCGACGCCACGAATTGTTGTACCAACGAGTACGCAACTCGGGTGTGATTATTAGTGAGCAGGGGTTTGGAGTTGGTCCTCGTAGAGGTTTGTTTCCTATCCGTAACCGAATCATCGCTGCTCTCGCCGATGTGGTAATAGTGATGGAAGCAACTATTAAAGGCGGAGCCCGCATCACGGCTCAGTACGCACTGGAATACGGACGCACGGTCATGGCCGTACCCGGATCTCGGCGTAATGCGGCGGCGGCAGGAACCAACGCCCTTATCGCCGATGGTGCCCATCCGCTCATTGAGTGGAGTGACGTCCTTCTTGCCCTTGGTCTTAGTAGCGCCACTAGTCCTCGCGCGCTTAGCCCCGACCGTCCGCCGCCCTCAAAGGCGGGGCGAGCGCTATTGCTCGCTTTAGGCGGAGAAGCGGCTACTACCGATCAGCTAATTAGTCGTAGCGGCCTCACCATTTCCGCGACCGCTCTGGCTTTACGCGAGCTCGAGCGCCACCACTGGGTGGTACGCGCCCAGGGTGCCATTTGGCCCCAATAACTGAGTAAATACCAAACTTTCTCAGATACGCAAGCGGGCGGTAAGCGCTAGGGCGTGTCGTACGTCATGTACTCGTGGCTTAAATCAAGCTCACGCGGATACGACCGAAGGAGAAACCGAAATGAAAACTACAAATCTTGCCCCCCAAAAGACCAAACGCAGCCGAGGAAAAATAGCCGTGGCGGCAATGCTGGGGCTTATCGCCCTCAGTGCAGCGTGTGCTCCAGCGCCAGCTCCAGCGCCGACTCCTCCTGCGGTTCCAGTTACGGTTCCAGTTACGGTTCCGGCATCTTGTGCTAACGGACGAGCCTCGTGCGTATTGGGAGACATCGGGCCCGGCGGCGGGAAAGTGTTTTACATTGACGGAGTTACTCGTTACGAAATGGCCCCAAATACCTGGAGTGGTGGTGCAAGCGACCCATCGGGCGTGCTGGCTTGGTGCGATGACGCCGCCAACTCAGTAACTACTGGGGAAGCCGTCGGAACGGGCGAGGCCAACACTGCCTCCATGCTTACTGATGCACCTCCGTTTACCGCTTGCACAACCGGTGCGGGTAACGCGGCGCACGATTACGCTGGTGGTGGCTTAAACGACTGGTTCTTGCCGTCGTTTCGTGAGCTAATCGCAATGTGTCGATACTCGCGCAACCCTGCGATAGACCCAGGTGACCCGATGAACGGCTGTACTGGAGCACAAGACGCGAGTTTTGCTAGCTCGACTTATGGCTTCCAAACCGGCAGTTACTCGAGCTCGAGTCAGTGGTCGGCAACTCAGGCGTTTGCAGTAATTTTTGCTGGCGGCCATGACGGCAGTATTTTCAAAGCGAGCGTTTTGCCGGCCATCCGGCCAATCCGGAGTTTCTAGTTAAATCAGTTGTTATTTGGGGTCGGTAGAGTTCGCCAGAAAAGGTGGGAACTGCCGGCCCCAGCAACTATTTTATTCGCCGGTAAATTTCGGATCCCGCTTTTCTACAAACGCCAGCATCGCCTCGCGAGTATCACGCGATGAAAACGCTAACGATTGAGCAATGCTTTCAAACTCCAATGCTTCGGCCATCGACACCGAAAGAGATTGATTGAGCATTTTCTTGCTAGCCGAGATCTGTAGTGGCGGTTGAGCAGCAATACGGTGCGCGAGATCGTCCACTTCAGCGTCAAGGTCAGCAGCAGGCACAACTCGGTTAACGATCCCGTACCGCTCGGCTTCAGCCGCACTAATGATCTCCGCTAAAAATGCGATCTCTTTGGCTTTGTGTAAGCCAATCAGCCGAGGCAATAGCCACGAGCCGCCGAAGTCGAGCGACAAGCCGCGCCGGGCAAAAATTTCCGAGAAGCGAGCGGTGTCAGACGCCACAATCAAATCGCAGCCCAAAGCTAAGTTGCAACCCGCACCAACGGCTACCCCATTGACTTTCGCGATAGTTGGTTTAGCGAGTTCGTGAAGGCGTAATGCCGCTCGTCCTACTTGGCGCATGGCGTTGAGCGCCGCCCCCGCTCCCCCACCAGCGTCGGGTGCACCGCCGGCGTTTAAGTCAGCCCCCGAACAAAACGAATCACTAGAACCGGTTATTACCAGCACTCGATCGGTAGTGGAGGCCGCGACTTCATCGAAAATATCAATCAGGCCCTGCCACATTTCTCCGTCAATGGCATTCTTGCGCTCAGGGCGGTTCAGGGTAAGGGTAACTACGCCATCATCAGAACGAGTTACCAAAATCTTCTCCATGTGAGTACCGTAGCGCGTATGGGCTTTAATCCGTTTCGACCTCAAACCCAGCGCCGTAGTGATTTAGTTTTCGTAGCCGTGGGCTTAGCGATCGTGGTGGGGTTGCTGGCTTGGGCCTTCTTGGCCGGATAAACGAAAATGCCCGATCACGGCTGGGTTGACGATGCAGGATTACCCGACAGTGGTGGCTTCGACGTCGCCCCGGTGCAGGCCTACCAAGCCAACAAAACTTATCGATGTCCTGGTTGTGACCATGAGATTCGTATTGGCGAACACCACACTGTTGTTGTGCCGCACTCTGACCCCAACTCCCGTCGGCATTGGCATAGCGCGTGCTGGCGAGGTGAACAACGTCGCGGTAAAGGAGCGCGATAACAACTCACCTAAGCGATGTCTTCAATTATCTCTACCGTGAAAGTTCCGTCTCGGTGGGCTAACACGGCCGCAACATCAATGCGCAGAGAAAATCTCTCATGAGAGTTTTCGTCTAGCCAACCCATAGCCAAGCGTTTTAACCGTTGTTGTTTTTCTCGCGTGACCGCCTCTGCGGGGTGGCCGAACGCTAGAGACCGACGAGTCTTGACCTCGCAAAACACCAACTGATTTTTCTTACTGAGAATAAGATCAATCTCACCAGTTTTGTTGCGCCAGTTGCGGTCGATCACTTCATAGCCCGCAGCTTCGTATACCTGCGCCGCCGCTTCTTCACCCGCATCGCCCAGACCCCGCCGGTAGTCGGCCAACTCAAATATCTTTGATTTCTAGCTCCTCAATGTTCACATCACGAAAGGTCAGGACTTGCACTTTTGTGACAAAGCGAGCAGGCCTAAACATGTCCCAGACCCAAGCATCTTGCAGGTCGACTCGATAAAAAACTTGGCCCCCACGGTCTTCAACGCTAACTTCTACTTGGTTAGCAAGATAAAAACGACGGTCAGTCTCGACGACATACTTAAACATCGGAAGAACATCGCGATATTCCCGATAAAGCTGGAGTTCTATTTCAGTTTCGTACTGCTCAAGATCTTCAGTACTCACTATTTAGACTCGCTTTTCCCGCACCTTTGCGGCTCGACCGATCCGATCACGCAAGTAATACAACTTGGCTCGGCGCACATCGCCGCGAGCACCAACGGCAATCTCGGCAATGATGGGCGAGTGGATCGGGAAAGTACGCTCAACGCCGACGCCAAAACTAATTTTGCGTACGGTAAAGGTTTCCCGAATACCGCTACCTTTGCGGCGAGTAACAACCCCTTCAAAAGCCTGGGTGCGCTCGCGGGTTCCTTCAACTACTCGCACTTGGACGGTTACGGTGTCGCCCGGAGCAAACTCAGGTATGTCATCTCTGAGACTGGAACGGTCAACGATATCGGTGGATTGCATAGAAAAACTCCCAAAGTGGTGAAGTGGACTCTCTAATAGTAGTGGCGAGAGGGTGGACTAACACCAGCCGAGGCGAGGGCTAAAGATCAGCAGGGTATTCGTCCAACAAGCGCTGGTCAGGCTCGGTCAAGTCAGACTCAGTGAGTAAATCCGGGCGATGAGCCAATGTGCGTCGCAAGGCTTGGGATCTACGCCACTTAGCGATGTGGCCGTGATCGCCCGAGCGAAGAACCTCAGGAATACCCCAACCCCGCACTTGGGCCGGCTTGGCGTACTGCGGGTATTCAAGCAAGCCCGCAGCAAAAGACTCGTCGAGCGTCGATTCTTCATTACCCAATACCCCCGGAACTAATCGAGCCACGGCTTCGATGATGACGAGAGCGGCTGCTTCCCCGCCCGCCAACACATAGTCACCCACCGAGACTTCGCCGTCACAAAGATGATCGGAGACGCGTTGATCGACGCCTTCGTAACGACCACACAAGAGAGAAAATCCGTCAAGGGATGAGAGTTCACGAGCAAAAGCTTGATCGAACTTTCTTCCCCCAGGCCCCAAGAGCAAAAGTGGGCGGGGGGGTTGGGCCGCCTCAACGGAAGCAAAAAGTGGTTCAGCCATCATCACCATTCCCGCCCCACCCCCTACCGGCGCATCGTCAACGCGGTGATGCCGATCAGTGGTAGTGGAGCGCGGATCGTGAATCCGCATATCGAGTTGACCGCGGGCGCGGGCTTTGCCTATGAGCGAAAGACCCAATGGACCTTCAAGGTAATCAGGGAAAATGCTGAATACATCAATGCGCATAATTAAAGATCGAGCAACCCGTCGGGAATATCAACGACCAGCACGGAATCTCGTTTTTCACTGATAAAAGTAATGGGGATCAACGCTCCCCCTTCGAGTTCTAGCAACTCATGAGCAGGATTGTCGTGCACCGCTGATACTTTCCCCAATTGCTTTTCGTTTATATCAATAACAGTTGCGCCGATTAGCTCGTGAACCCAAAAATCTTCATCTTTAGTGGGCAACGCTTCGGCGTAGAGGTGCTTACCTCTCAGCTCGCCAGCCTCGTTTCGGTCAGAGATCCCTTCAAAAAAGATTAACCAGCGTCCTTGATGGGGACGAGATTTTTTTATTACCAGACTCTGCGAATCGGCGGTGAACAGAGTCGCTCCCACTTCATGACGCTCTGGTCGATCGCTGGTGAAAGTTACTGCCACTTCACCGATTACCCCATGCGGACGGCCAACACGACCTACTTCTAAGCGCAGCTCAGGTTCAGCTGACACAGCGTAAAGATCAGTCGGCGACGTCGACGCCGACTTTCACGCCTTCAGAAGCACCCGCCGCGCGCGTAACTTGTCTGATGGCCTGAATCACCCGACCACGACGGCCAATGAGACGACCCATGTCTCCGGGGTTGGCGTGAACAAGAAAAAATACCTCGTCTTCAGCCCGCTCGTCTACCTCAACATCGATTTCGTCTGGCTCGTCAGCTAGAGCGCGCGTTATGTATTCAACTACGGCAAGCGAGCGACTACCGACCACTCGGTTGCCATCAACACTTTCATTTTCGTTACTCACTCGGCCGATTCCTCAACTACTTCTTCAGAAACGGCTTCGGTAACAACTTCTTCGGCTACTGCTTCGGCGACTACTTCTTCGGCTACTGCTTCAGAAACGGCTTCGGCAACAACTTCTTCGGCTACTGCTTCTTTGGCTGGCGCCGCGACTTCAGGCTCAGGGCGTTTTTTAGTTTTAGTAGTAACCGCTCGCCCAGTAGAGAACCCTCGGCGATTCAACTTGGTATCTACCGGACCCGACTTGTCGGCGACGAACTCGGCCCAAACTCCCGAAACGGTAAGAAGTTTTTGTACCGACTCGGTGGGCTGGGCACCCTTACGCAGCCAATCAAGGGCGCGATCGTTTTTGATCTCGAGATGAGAAGGGTCTTGGCGCGGGCCGTAGTTGCCAATAGTTTCAATAATGCGACCATCACGCGCTTGGCGCTCATCGGCAACAACTACTCGGTAGGAAGGCTGCTTGCGTTTTCCTACTCGCATAAGACGAATTTTTACGGACACATATCTCCTTGATCGGAACCCCTTAGGTTAGCGGGGTGAGACCCAATCACGCACCTGGAGGACGAGGGATATCCAGACCCGAGAGGTCAAAACCAGGGATGTCAATCCCTACCCCTCGCCGGCCTTTACCCCCTTTACGCTTCGATTTAGTGCCATTCATCTGCCGCATCATCTGCCGCATCATCGTAAATTGCTTGAGAAGCCCGTTAACCGCCTGAGTGCTCGTTCCGCTACCGAGGGCAATTCGACGGCGACGGGACCCATTGATGATTGAAGGATCCTTGCGCTCAGCGGGAGTCATCGAATAAATAATCGCTTCAATATTCCCCAGCTGACTCTCATCAACCTCAGCTTGACGCAACTCTTTAGGAACTCCGGGCAACATACCCATAACCGACGACAACGGGCCCATCTTGCGAACCTGTTGCATCTGATCAAGAAAATCTTCCAGCGTAAATAACCCTTCTGCCATTCTTTCTTGAGTACGCGCGGTTGCCTCAGCATCAAAGGCCGCTTCAGCTTTTTCGATCAGCGTCAACGCGTCACCCATCCCCAAAATGCGGCTAGCCATACGGTCAGGATGAAATGCTTCAAAATCTTTCGTTGTCTCACCAACCCCCGCAAAAAGAATTGGCAATCCGGTAACTTCCTTGACCGAAAGAGCTGCACCACCACGAGTATCACCATCGAGTTTGGTCATTACTAGCCCAGTTAGATCAACTTGCGTACGAAACGACTGGGCAACATCTACTGCAGTCTGACCAGTCATTGAATCAAGGACAAGCAAAACATCATCCGGAATAACTTTCTTGCACAACTGATTAAGTTCTTCCATTAGATCGTCATCGATCTGGAGTCGCCCCGCGGTATCAATGATCACTACATTGCGCCCTAGCCGTTCAGCTTCTTGTCGGCCAGCAACCGCGACTTCTTCAGGAGTGGTTGGCTGAGTGAACACTGGGACACTGATGTTTTGACCTAGTACCTGCAACTGCTCTACCGCGGCGGGGCGTTGAAGGTCAGCCGCCACTAACAGGACGCGTTTATTTTCTTGCTGCTCAAGGTAATAAGCCAACTTAGCGGCCGCAGTGGTCTTCCCCGCTCCTTGAAGTCCGACTAAAACAATTACCTCAGGCGGTTTAGCGGACGATGAAAGATGCCCCGTAGTTCCACCGAGAGTAACTGCCAATTCTTCATGAACGATCTTTATTACTTGCTGTGCTGGGCTCAAGCTCTGTGCTACTTCAGAACCAGTAGCCCGCTCTTTTATTCGATTAACAAAATCTTTCACTACTCGAACATTGACATCGGCCTCAAGCAAGGCGCGGCGAATCTCGCGCGCCACTTCTTCGACATCATCAGCACTCAGCTTTCCGCGTGAGCGCAAACGACGGAATATCCCGTCGAAGCGATCAGAAATAACGTCAAACACTAATGACCTCCCTTACGGCCGAGGATACCGTTCTATTCAACCAGGGCGGCCGCGAAGTCATACGGGTCAAAAACGACTAGGTCTTCTACCGCTTCCCCCACGCCGAGCAATTTCACCGGCACATTGAGTTCAGACTCGATCGCCAAAACGATTCCCCCTTTGGCCGCCCCGTCGACCTTGGTCAAAACCACTCCCGTAACTCCTGCTCGCGCCACAAACTCACGGGCTTGGGCCAGACCATTTTGACCAGTAGTGGCGTCAAGGACCAGCAAAACTTCACTAAGCGGAGCCGAGGTGCGCTGGACGACTCGGCTTACTTTGGCTAGTTCTTCCATCAAATTTTTCTTGTTGTGCAGTCGACCTGCGGTATCGACAACCACTAAGTCGATATTTCTAGCCACAGCCGCCTGGACAGCATCAAACGCCACGGCCCCTGGATCACCCCGATCTTGTCCTCGTATTACTTCGATTCCTAATCGATCGGCCCAAATACCAAGTTGTTCGGCCGCCGCAGCCCGAAATGTATCGGCGGCCGCCAAAAGAACGCTCCGACCAGCCAACTGTTCACGTGCCGCCAGTTTGGCCGTAGTAGTGGTTTTGCCTACGCCGTTTACACCAACCAACATCCAAACATTGGTGGTGCCTTCGTCAAAGACAAGTGAACGGCTGGTTGAATTTTTTTCCAGTTGAGCGCAGATAGCCTGAGCCAGAACTTCATTAATTCCATCGGCTAGAGATTCCTTGCCGACTCTTGAACGAACCGCTTCTAATAATCCCGCGGTGGTCGTGGGCCCAACATCGGCCAGCAAAAGAGTTTCTTCCAACTCATCCCAGACTTCCTCATCAATTTTACGAGCGTGCCATCGCCGGCGCAGCTCAGAAAAAGGGGCTCTGCTTTTAACCATTCGTTCACGCAGACGCCGTCGCTTTACATGGTCTTCAGATTCTTCACCCACAACAGTCCCGTTTCGTCACTTTTGTTCGGGGGGGTCAGATTTCCCTCGACCCATAATTCGCGGCAGCACAATCAAGGCCGCCGCAAGAGCAAAAATCACGAGCAAGATGAGCGTCTCTGATTTATCGAGCATGCCCAAAACTACCGGTTACCCGCCTCGCCTTCGGGAGCACTGGGACGACTAGCGCGGTGAGGCGAGATGGGATTTCCCTCTCCGACGGGACCGGTGATCGGCTGACCGGCCAGAGGAACCGCGGCGGCCCGAGCCGCCACGTCTATCCGAGCTCGGAGTTCGCGCGCGACCGCCCACTGCTCAAGAGGAATAGTTTTTACTACTAAACGCACTTGTATTGAGTCGGCGTTCATTTTTTGCACCCCCCAAACCTCAGGGTCAGCGGTTATCCGACTCGACCATTCGGGGTCGGTCATAATTTCTGCCCCTACTCCTTCGAGAACAGAAATAGCGGAACCAGGATCAACAGTGGGGTCAAACTCGACATCAAGTAATGCTCGAGACCACTCCTTGGATCGATTGCCCACTTCAGCAATAGTTCCGTTAGGTATCCACCACACCACTCCTTCAACATCGCGCAGACGGGTAACTCGTAAACTTATGGACTCAACTTTTCCACTCGCGTTTCCCGCCTCAATAACGTCCCCCACGCCAAACTGATCTTCCATCAATATAAACAACCCACCAAAAAAGTCTTTGATGATCTGCTGGGCACCGATTCCTATAACTACACTGATCGCGCTAATGGCTACCAACACTGATTGAATTTCATAACCAAGTTGATCAAGGAATACGAAACCTGCAACTACCCAAATAATTACTGAGGCAATATTTTGCAAAGCCACGGTAAGAGTAGAAAAACGTCCCTCCCGACGCTGAAGTTCTAGATCGCTTAGTTGGGGGATATCACCTTGAATGCGGAAAGAAGAAATTCGATCGTTATCTCGAGCATGGCGCAAAGAACGGGCAACGAGCCGACGGACGACCCAAGCCGTAATGGCAGCAACGACTAAAACGAGAACTAAACGAATTGGAGTTGAAACAGTTTCGGCGACCTTGGCGAAATCTTCGCTACCGGTGAGTTCGTAGGCTGCTTGACAAATCCAACCCCGCTGACCTGTTGCCCCGCAAGCATCGGTAAGCGTTCCGAGCAAAATCATCTCAACTGGAAACTACGTCGGAGATGCGTTGGCTCACTATCCGAGTCGAGTCGCCTGGAGCCATAGAAACTCCATAGAGAACCGTCCCGGCCTCCATAGTCCGTTTCTGGTGAGTAACAATCACTAACTGTGCTTCTTCGCGGAACTCTTGCACTAAATCTAAGAATCGATGCAAGTTCACATCGTCAAGAGCGGCTTCAACCTCATCAAGAAGATAAAACGGAGAGGGCCGAGCACGAAATACTGAAAACAGAAAGGCCAAAGCCGTAAGCGAGCGTTCTCCACCCGAAAGCAGAGAAAGGCGACGAACATTTTTTCCCGACGGGCGAGCATCTATTTCAATCCCGGTATTAAGAAGATCGTCAGGATCAATGAGCGACAATTTTCCAGTACCGCCAGGGAAAAGAATGGAAAATGTCGTTTTGAAGTGTTCCGCCACATCTTCAAATGCTTGTTGGAATACAGAAACGATCTCATCATTGACCATTCGGATCACTTGGTTTAGTTCCCGTCGAGACGAACGAACGTCTTCTATCTGCGACTGCAAAAATTCGACCCGTTCACCCAAACTCCCGTATTCAGCCAACGCCAACGGATTAATGGGACCCATTAGCCGTACGTCTCGCTCAAGTTCTCGGGCCCGACCAGCCAGAGTGGTGCCTTCGGGAACACTGGGGGCCGGAGCATCTAAAGCCACCGCCGCCTCAACGTCGAATTCAGCCCGTAAGAGTTCGACCGCATTTTCAAGTTTTATTCGTGATTCGGCATCCGCGACCCCCGCCTGAGTAACTCGTTCCCGCACCTCAAGGAGTTCTCGCTCGAGTTGAGTTCTTTCTTTACGCAGCCCTTCTAACTGGTCAGTTGAAGCACGAGCCGTTTCAGTTTCTCGTTGCCGACGAGAGCGCAACCGCTCGTGTAGTCGCTCTACCGCTTGAGAATGATTGCTAAGGCGGTCGATAATCGTGCCCAAAGTAGCGTCCCGTTCGAGGATTACCCGTCGGCGATGCTCGGCTTCAGCTTGTTGCCCCGGATCACGCGCGGCCAATCGTGCTTCAACGTCATCAAGACGATCCTGCAAAACCGAGCGACGCTCTTGGGCTGCCACTTGTTGAACTTCGGCCGAGCGAGATGCGGTCAAAATGGCCCGAGCATTCTCTACCGCTCGGCTGGCCTCAACTCGCGACACTTCGGCTGCGACCGCGAGTTGGGATGCGTCTTGCACCATCGCCCTAGTTACTGCGGTTGCTTGTGCGCCACCAACATTCCAAACTCCAACCCCACCAAGACGATCACCGTCAGGAGTAACGGCAACTAAATCAGGGTTTTCGCTCACTACGTCGAGAGCGATGCGCCAGTCAGCCACCAAAATAGTTTGCGAAAGAAGTCGAGCCAAAGTTTCATCAATTCCTGGCACTGAAGAGTGCACTACTTCAGTGAGAGAACGAGCTCCAGCCGGAACCGATATCGCAGGAAATGGAGTTGTACTTGACGAATCAATAACTAAAACCAGCCCCCGCGCCAAACCTTGGCGCATTGCTTCAATTGCTCGCCGAGCCGGTTGACCTTTTTGTACCACCGTGGCTCGTAAAGCGTCGCCTAGAGCACAAGCAACCGCAGCTTCGGCACCCTCTTCGATTTGGAGATACTCCATGAGGGGGCCCACGACACCGTCAATTCCGCTAAGTGCCGCAGCCGAATCGTCATCACCAGCAATACGGAGTTGTTGCTCGAGAGCATCAGAGCGGGCTCGTGCTCGAGCGGCTTCACCCTCACTAGAGCGCCAATCCGATTCGGCCTGCACCAACGCATCTTGTGCACTCTGAGAATCAATAACTACCCGAGTTCCCGGCAACGAAGAATCAGTGAACGATGTCGGTAAGCCCGATAACTCGTCTCGCAGCGCAACCGCATCAGCAATCAGAGTCCCCACTACTCCTTCATCGGCTGCGGCCTCAAGATCGCGAGTAACTCCTCGCCGTTTTTCTTCAACCAGCGCCGAAAGACCTCTGCTGCGCTCTCGTAATGCTTCTATGCGAACCATCCAATCAGCTAACCCCTCTTCCCCTAATACGGTAAGAGATTGCTCAACATCAAGCACCGAAACATCGAGCGCGCGAAGCCGGTCACGCAGTTCGATTTCATGGCGTTCATACTCACTATTTTCGTCGCGCAAACGCTCCAGTCGAGTCTGATAGCCCGCAATCTGATGACCGGCCAAATGCAATTTGATCGCGCGCAATTCTTCAACTACTGAGTCATGACGGCGCGCAGCTTCAGCCTGACGCTCAAGTGGGGCGAGTTGGCGTTTAGCTTCACGTAGTAAATCTCCGAGCCGCAACAGATTGCCCTCGCTCGCAACCAAACGGCGCTCAGCTCTTTCTTTGCGCCGACGGTATTTAAGAACCCCCGCGGCTTCTTCAATAACTGCTCGCCGTTGTTCTGGCGATGCATTAAGAATTGTGTCAAGTTGTCCTTGACCAACAATGACATGCTGCTCGCGCCCAATACCAGAGTCAGATAACAACTCTTGAACATCAAGAAGACGACAAGGAGCGCCATTGATTTGATACTCCGAATCACCATTACGAAATAATGTGCGAGTGATAGTTACTTCAGTAAAGTCAATTGGTAATACTCCTAAGGCATTATCAATCGTTAGCGAAACTTCAGCTCGCCCTAGGGCAGGGCGTTTAGATGTACCAGCAAAAATAACGTCGTCCATTTTTCCACCGCGGAGCGTTCGTGGTCCTTGTGCTCCCAGCACCCAAGCCACCGCGTCAACTAAGTTGGATTTACCCGACCCGTTGGGGCCAACAATGACCGTTACCCCGGGCTCGAAAACCAACTCAGTTTTTTCCGCGAACGACTTGAAGCCTTTCAGCACCAAAGACTTTAAAAACACTCACAACCCCCGCAGCTCACTTGAGGCCGACGGTTCGGCCCTACCACTCGGATGGTAGTGAGCGCATCGGCCCAAAGCGCGGACGCCTGCAGGAACTGAACTATTTCAGACCTGGCAAGAGGCGCAAAAATAGGTAGACCGGCTGGCGACCCGCTCTCGCACCAAGGGCTGCCGGCAGCGAGGGCACGGTTTTCCTTCACGGTCGTAAGCGTTGTGATAGGTCTGATATTCACCGGGTTGGCCAAAAAGATCAACGTATTGGCCATCAGACAAGGTAGACCCCCGAAATTTGACTGCCTCTTGAAGCACTTCGATGAGAGACCGGTACAGCCGGCGAATCTCTTGGGCCTGCAAAGAGTCGCTGGTGCGATCCCAGCGCAATCCGGCGCCCCAGAGGATCTCGTCGCTATACATATTACCAATACCGGCAATAAATTTTTGGTCCATCAAGAGAGGCTTGAGTTTCGCCTTCCGAGACACCACTAACGCTCCGAACTCGTCCCAAGATATTGGGTGGTCGTAAGGATCAATACCTAAGTGAGAAAGTTCTTTGATTTTATCGATGGCGTCCGTCTCGGCGACAAACATTTCTCCAAAAGTGCGAGGGTCAATAAAGCGAAGCTGCCCACCCTGCTGAAAACCAATTATCACATGGGTGTGCTTCATTTTTGCTTCTCTGGCAGTTTTGGCTCGCCGCAGTTGTCCCGACATACCTAAATGGATCACTAGCACTTCGCCTCCGTCGAGGCGACAAAGAAGATACTTTCCCCGACGATCGACGCCAACAACTTTCTTGCCTTCCAGTCGGTCAATAAATTCTTTTTTGTCCTTATGTCGACGGACCGAACGAGGAGTCTCGACTTCCACTGTTTTTATATGTCGTCCCGTTATGTCGCGCTCAAGATCTCGACGAAGAACTTCTACTTCAGGCAATTCAGGCATCGGCTTCCTCTTTTTCGAATTCGGACAAATCGCTCAACTCTTCATTAAGCGCTATTAGGGCGACTTGGGCCGCAGCCTGTTCCGCCTGCTTCTTAGAACTTCCTTCTCCCGTTCCCCACGGCTTTCCAGCTATTGACACCGAGGCAACGAAGTGCTTGGAATGATCAGGGCCATCAGCATCGACGCGGTAACGCGGTAACTGTTCTAAGCGCTGAGCTGCGAGTTCTTCCAGGCGAGTTTTAAAATCAGATCCACCAGGTCCAGTCGAACAATTGTGTATACGATCACCAAAAAGATGTAAAACGACTTTATCAGCGGCTTCCCATCCACCATCAAAATAAACCGCAGCCAATAGTGCTTCGAGGGCGTCGGCCAATATTGACGGTTTCAAGCGCCCCCCAGAAGCATCTTCACCTTTTCCTAGCCGCAAAGCCGCGCCCAGTTCTATTTCATTAGCCACTTCAGCTAGAACATCGGCCTTAACTACCGAGGCCCGCAATTTAGAAAGTTCTCCTTCAGATAAATCAGGGTAAGTGTCAAATATGTAAGTTGTTACCGATAACCCGAGAACAGAATCCCCGAGGAACTCCATACGCTCGTTTGACTCTGCGTCAGGGTTTTCTGCACAAAACGAACGGTGAACCATCGCCTTGATAAGAAAATCTGGAGTAGTGAACTCGTAATCAAGTAATTTTTCTAGTTGTTTTTGAACTTTGTCTTCCATTAGCCTTTATTCTCAATTGTTGCGAGGCGTGCCATTATGTAGTCGACCGCGTCGCTCACTGTTGATAGATCGACTAAATCTTCATCGTCGATACGGAACCCAACTGTTCGTTCACTCAGCTCAGCCTCCAGCGCTTCAACTAACTCAATAAGGGCAATGGAATCGGCCTCTAGGTCTTCTCTAAATCGGGCCGTCGGTACGACAAGTTTTTCGTCAATCTCTAATATTTCCGCTAGCCGTTCTTGAATGACTAACAAAACTTCCTCGGGTTCAAGAGGTTGTCCGGTCACGTGAGTCTCAGCTGGCATCGGTAACCGCCTCTTGCATATGGTCGACAACGTTGCGCTGAGCGCATTCGGCCGCTACGGCTATAGAACTGACTATGGCTCGAGCCGATGACGAACCGTGAGATATCACAGTTACCCCCTTAATACCTAACAATAAAGCCCCACCCGTTACGTCAGGGTCATACAGCGAAGCGGCTTGAAGAAAATGGGGAAGCAAAACTTCTCCGGCCGCTCGAGTCTCTTCGTTTATATCTATTACTGAAAAAACCATCTTGGCTAATGACCGCAAAGCCCCCTCTAGAGACTTAAGGGCAATATTCCCAGTAAACCCATCGGTGATTATTACGTCAACGCGGTCAGATTTCATGAAGTCGCTACCTTCGACATTCCCGACAAAACTGGGGAGCGCTTTTTCCAGCAACGGATACGTATTGCGACGCAACTCATCGCCCTTACCTTTTTCTGATCCCACCGAAAGCAAACCCACGCGTGGTTTGTCTACACCCCATCGCGCCCGAACGTACTCGCAGGCCATCAGTGCGTACTGAACCAATCTCTCGGGGGCGGGATCAAGAACAGCGCCGGCATCAACAAGAATTTGCGAATGAGAACCAGCCACCGGGATCGGGACAGCGATGGCTGGACTCGGTACTCCTTTAAAGCGGCCAAGGCGTAAAACTGCCGCAGTTGTTACCGCCCCAGTATTGCCTGCGCTTACAACTGCCGATGCTCGTCCATCTTTGACTGCGTTCATAGCTTGAACAATGGACGAGTCTTTTTTATTACGTACTGCCGCGATGGGGTCCTCGCCCATTTCGATCTCTTCTTTTGCGGCAAAGAATTCAACTCCAGTAGGTAAATTTCCTGAGGGTAGAAGTGGTTCCACTACATCATCACGGCCAACTAGCAGCACATTGGCATCTAATTCTTTTACGGCGAGCAGTGCTCCCGCCACTATCTCGGTGGGAGCGTGGTCGCCGCCCATCGCATCTACTGCGATCAGTGGTCGCAAGGGATGCGGGCCTCAGTCAACCGAGACGGCGACTCGGCCTTTGTACCAACCGCAGTTTGCGCAAACGATGTGCGGAGGTTTTGCCGTAGCACAGTTAGGACATACTGACTTAGGCGCCGGTTTAATGCTGCGGTTGGCCGAACGTCGGCTATGGGTTTTAGATCGTGAAGTTTTACGCTTTGGTACGGCCACTCTGGCTCCTAAATTTTGATAATAAGGATTTACTTGCCTGATTTATTGCTAACACGGTTAAAACTCGAGCTCCGAAAGCGCCCCCCATCGAAGATCGCGTAAACCAGAGGATGTATCCCCCGACTCTACGACTTCGCTGGAAAAGTTCGTGCAGGTAGAAGTGCCGCACGCTGGCGCTAATGGAAGTTCAACCACAAGAGTATCTCGTATTAACTGATCAAGATCAATTTCGTTACTGTCTATCGAATAGGTCTCTCCCTCCACTGCCCCTTCTTCAAAGAGTTCATCAACATCGGCCGATAGTGGGCCTTCTATGTCCTCTAGGCAATAGCTACATTGAGCCATCCAGGAGCACGAAAAAGTGCCCCTAACGACTATCCCTTCAGGAATTCGGGTCAAAACTAGATCAGCCTTAACCGGGATACCGATACGAGCAGCCGACACCGCAAGCCCAGGGATTTCACAATCCAACACCGCTTCGCGTTTAAGCACGGAGCGAGTGAGGAGGTCGGTGATATCGATTCGAGTTCCGGACATAATAAAAGTGGCCAGTGCACTGGCGATGGTCGTAACTCCGAGCCGTTCAGTTGGCCGGTGTTGGCAAATGATTGAGACCCATAATATAGCGCAAAACTCACAAGGCTTATTTGGTATAGGTTTTAAACGCGAGTCGACTACTCGTCGTCTAAGTAATCCTGATCAAAAAAATCTTGATCCTCTTCGACTTCCTCTTCGACTTCTTTTTGTATAGCAAAGCGCGAACGGCCCCGCCTAGTGACCGCAAGAATGTCTTCTAGGGTCTCTTCGAATTTCAACAATTGACCAGCGACATAATCTTCCGCTTCGTTTCGTAAACGACGTGCGTCCGATTCAGCATCAAATACCATCTGATCAGCAATTCGTCGAGCTTCACGAACAATTTCAATACGCTCCACCATGCGTTCGGCTTGTGCACGCGCTGATTCGATGATCAGATTTGCGTCACGGCGAGCTTCAACTAAAAATTGATCGCGTTCTTTAATCAACCATCGAGCCCTTTGAATTTCTTCAGGAAGGCCTCGCATGGCTTCATCAATAATTCCTAAAACGTCATCTCTACTCACTAAGACTGAAGCCGACATCGGCATACTGCGCGCGTGCTCGATTAGATCTTGAAGATCGAGTAAACATTCTTCCAGCGTTGGCGCAGGTTTAGGCTCGTTCGCAGTTGGTGGTGCGCCACCGCGACGCGAACGGACAGGGTCGCTCATTACTCGTCTCCAGGCTTGCTGTATCGATCGCGCAACTTTTGTGCGACTACTGGAGGAACCATGCTCGATACATCTCCCCCATAACGCGAAACCTCACGCACCAAACTCGATGATAAAAAAGAGTGTTGGGGGCTAGTGGATATAAAAAAAGTATCAATCCCAGAAAGCCGCTGATTCATTTGTGCCATCTGGAGCTCGTAATCAAAGTCTGAAATTGCCCGTAAACCTTTTACAATCGAATCAGCACCGTGGACTTTGGCAAAATCAACTAACAGACCTTTGAAAACTTCTATCCGGATATTTTTAAGGTGCGAAGTCACTTCGTGCAACATCTCTTTACGTTCCTCTAGATCAAAGAGCGACTGCGCTTTCTGGGGATTTCGAATCACCGCAACGATTACCGACTCAAAGTGAAGAGAGGTGCGCTCAATGATGTCAATATGACCAAGAGTCACCGGATCAAATGATCCTGGGCACAACGCAGTTGCCATAGCTCTTCCGCCTTTCGTTGACTATCACGAGCACTAACGATTCACGCAAGTTTTAGCGTTACTACAATCGTACCGCCGTATTTGCGCTCCGAAGCGGTGATCCACCCTTTAGGAAAGGTGACTTCACCGAATTCCCTAGCAACGGCTTGCTCGATTACCACCCGAGCATCAGGAGTGAGCCACCCGGGTTGGGCGATATTGGTCAGAACCAGAGGAATTTCAGTGGCCGCGATTTCGTAGGGTGGATCGCAGCAAACAAGATCGAAAGGGGCTTCGGGCGGAGGTGACCCCGATAGAAATGTCAAAACTTCGCTGACAACCAGTCTTCCTCGGCCTTGTTTATCTATCGATTCTAAGTTTTCGCGACAAGTGGCCGCGACATTTCGATTGTGCTCGACCAAGACCGTCTTGGCCGAACCACGCGATATTGCTTCAAGCCCAAAGGCGCCACTACCGGTGTAGAGGTCAAGCACTGATAACCCCCCAATGTCACCTTGAGCCGAAAAAATCGCTTCTCGAACTCGTTCGGTAGTTGGGCGAATACCTTTCGGGGTACTTATTCGTTGACCACCAAATTCTCCCGAGATGATACGAATACGTCGATCAGATTTAGTCATCAGATCTTAAAAAGAAAATCTACGGAATCGCCCAATAGGTCTTCTACTTCTTCTCTTAGATGAGTGTGGTGGGAAAGGTTGGGATCGGAGTTGAGAATATCTTCCGCTATTTGCCGAGCGGCAATAACTACCGGCTCGTCGCGCGGCAGCCGTCCGAGTTTTAAGTCAGTAAATCCCGACTGACGCTCACCAAACACTGCGCCTGAGCCTCTTATCTCTAAGTCCTTCTCCGCCAACTCGAACCCATCGGTACTCTCACACATCGCCTCAAGCCGGGCCTGGCCTTCGCTAGTTGAAGGTTCGGCCAGTAAAAAACATTGAGATGCGTGGACGCCACGACCGATGCGGCCCCGTAACTGATGTAACTGCAAAAGGCCAAAGCGATCTGCGTCTTCAATAATCATAATTGTGGCGTTCGGGATATCAACTCCTACTTCCACCACTGTTGTTGCCACTAAGACATCGAGAACACCATTGCGGAACTCTTGCATTACCGATTCTTTATTGGCTGAAGGCATCTGGCCATGAAGCAAGCCTAAGCGCAATCCAGAAAGTTCTTCTCGCCCCAGTCGGTCAAACTCTTCGGTTGCCGCTTTAGCTTCGAGTTTTTCTGAACCCTCTACTAACGCACAAATGACGAAGGCTTGTCGACCCATTTTTACTTCTTCTTTCAACACTTCGTAGACTTCACCTCGCTCAAGGGAACTCGGTCCAACAATTTTTGTCGTAATGGGAGAACGGCCAGCGGGCAAGCTGCGCAGTTCTGACTTATCGAGGTCTCCATAAATCAACATTGCCGCAGTGCGAGGGATCGGGGTAGCAGTCATAACCAATACGTCAGGCTCATTACCTTTGCCCCGCAAAAGATCTCTCTGCTCTACACCAAATCGGTGTTGTTCATCAATGACTATTGCCCCTAGTCGGGAAAACTCAATTCCGTCATAAATGAGTGCATGAGTTCCGACCACGATGTCAATGACTCCAGTACTCAGTCCTTCAGTGATTTGGCGCCGTTGGACAGCAGTTGTTTTATTAGTTAACAGCGAAATACCGACTGGTCTTTCGCCTAAAAGAGAGCCGGGCTCGTCTATCCGTAAAGCCCCCACAAGCGCTCGCAGAGTCAGAGCGTGTTGCTCAGCCAAAACTTCAGTGGGAGCCATGAAGGCGCCTTGGTGTCCCCCTTGTACGGCCAGCAACAAAGCCGCCAGCGCGACCACCGTTTTACCAGATCCGACCTCACCTTGGAGCAAGCGATGCATTGGTCCGGGAGAAGCCATGTCGGAAAAAACTTCATCGATGACGCGTTCTTGATCTTTAGTTAAAGCAAAGGGCAAGTTCTTAATAAAATTAGGCACAAGTTCGCCATCAATGCGGTGAGACAGTCCACTGCTTTCACGTTCGATTGCTCGTTTGCGAGCGACTAGCGCTAACTGCATTCGCATGAATTCATCAAAAGTCAATCGTTTGCGAGCTCGAAAAACTTCATCAATTTTATCGGGCCGATGTATGTCGTTGTAAGCAGTCGCTCTACCTACTAAGTCATAAGTTTGCAACCACTCTTTCTCAAGTGGATCGTAAAAAGATCGCTCTTCGCAACGCTTAAGGGCACCACTTACCAATTTTCTAATCTGCCAACTGTGTATTCCCGCTTTCCCCGACTGGGGGTAGATAGGAAGCAATACGCCAGTAAACGGTTCGCCAACTTTTTCTAAAATATCAACCGCGGGATTAATCATTTGCAAACGACCACGATTGATTGCCGGGCGGCCAAAAACGGATACCTCGGTATTTTCGGGTATTTTCCCCCGGTACTCCTGATTAAAAAATGTCAGTTTCAAGTAGGAAGTGCCATCAAAAAGTTCCATTTCGACAATTGGCCGGCGCCGAGGAGGCCGGCGTAGCGAAACCTTTTTAATTCTCCCCGTAACCGTGGCCTCTTCATCGGGTTTTAATTGGGCTATTTCTTGCACATTGGTGCGGTCGTGATAGCGCCGGGGATAGTGCTCAATCAGGTCCAGCACCGTAGCGATGCCCATCTCGCCTAGTTGTTCTGAGAGTTTTGGTCCGACCGCTCGTAGTTGAGTTACTGGTAAATCACGTAATTCCCTAAGCGTCAGACCGGATTTATCCCGGCCTTCCACTTAAATTCACTCCACTCCGATAAGGAACGGATAAAGCGGCTGATTGCCTTCATGGACTTCCATCTCTAAGTCAGAGTGCTCAAGGCCAATGTATTCACGTAATTTCGTTACGTCGGCCGAGCGAGCATCAGTACCTAGCAACACTGTAACTAGCTCACTTTCGGGTTGAACTAAGTGATCGATAAGAGCAATCACTGCATCGGCTGGAGACGACTCAGCCGAACAAATCCCTTCACGGGAAATAGCAAGCCAGTCTCCTTCAGCAATGGGGCCGCATTCAGCAACGCTGTCACGCACTGCTTGCGTCACTTCTCCCGTTCGTACTCGACTAGAAGCTGCCGTCATTGCTTCGACGTTGTCTTCTAGCGGGGCCGACGGATCGTAGGCCATTAATGCAGACAAACCCTCTACTACTGAGTGCGTGGGAACCACGCCGATTTTTCGTTCGGTCAATTCCTCTACTCGCTGAGCTACGGGGACGATATTTTTATTATTAGGAAGAACGATCACGCCTTCGGCCGAGACTCGGTCAACTGCTTCTAAAATCTGTGCGGTGGAAGGATTCATCGACTGCCCACCCGCGATAACTTCCCTAACTCCTACTGAACCAAGTAAACGCTGCAACCCCCGGCCGACCGCAACGGCCACTACTCCGGTTGTGACTGGTTCACCAGTATCCTCACCGGCGTGTGAGTCGTCTTCGCTAGCAGTTCTAACCCACTGCTCTTCTTCGACCTGCTCTATGAGGTCGGTAACACGAATTTCACGCGGTCGACCGGCTTGGATCCCAGCTTCTACGGCGGCACCAATGTCATTAGTGTGAATATGACAGTTCCAGAGACCACCACCACCGACAACGACGATGGAATCACCAATTGCGCCCCAAGTTTTTTTAAATTCGACAACCGGAGCGTCTTCGGCTTCAAGCAAATACATAACCTCATATCTAAGTGATGACAGTTCAGAGTCGTGTTGGTGCATTGCCACTTGATCAAGAAGAGCAACCTCTTCGGGCTCAGGGGTTTCTCTACCATCAACAACATTTAAAAATGACCACAACAAGAGAGTGAAGCCCCGTCCGCCCGCGTCAACCACACCGGCATCTTTGAGAGCTGGTAAAAGTTCAGGGCTTTCATCAACCGCCGTTTGCGCCGCCTGAGTAGCACGCTCTAATACTGCAACTAACGAGTCGCCATTAAACTTGGGATTATCAAGTTCCTCGGCCGCTTCAGCCGAGCAACGAACCGCAGTAAGTATGGTTCCTTCGACTGGTCGCATCACTGCCTGATAGGCAGCATCGGAAGCAACTCGAAGTCCGGTTATTAATTCTTTTCCGGTGCACTCGCCACTACTAGCAAATGTGTCAGAAAGCCCTCGCAGAATTTGCGAGAGGATCACCCCCGAGTTACCTCTCGCCCCCATCAAAGATCCGTGAGAAAGCGCTTGGCATACATCGTCTATTCGCACCGAATCGCCCACTTCAGCGCAAACCGATTCCAGCGTCAAAGCCATATTGGTGCCGGTATCGCCGTCGGGAACGGGATACACGTTAAGACGATTCAGTTCGTCTTGGTGCACGCGTAAGGTATCTCGAAACGTCGTTATGACCCGGGCAAGGGCTGCGCCATCAAGCGCTTCAAGGGCAACCATCTGAGGGCTAATGCTAGCGGCGTGGCCATAAGAGGCGTTAGCGAGGCCACTGCTAACCTAAAGGGCACCGGATTTAACTGGCGATCAAGGCCTAATACCCTTGATTTACAAGATTACTAGGCAAGACTCAGGAGAGGTTTGAAGTAATGGCAGCGGTATGTGATGTGTGCGGGAAAAGCCCACGATTTGGTATGCAACTAAGCCACTCCCATCGTCGTTCTAAACGACGCTGGGATCCTAATATTCAAAAAGTACGGGCTATCGTCAACGGAACACCTAAGCGTTTAGCGGTGTGCACATCTTGTCTTAAGGCGGGGAAGGTCCAAAAGCCCTAGCGGGGAGTGAAATGCAAGGCGTAGTACGCAGTTTCGACCCAATCAGAGCGGAAGGGATAATTGTTTCCGACCAAGATCGGAAAGAATTTATCCTCGCGTCCGACGCGCTTGAGGGATCAGTCTTTAGAAATCTTCGCCAAGGCCAGCGGATAAATTTCGAGCTTGATAGCGACGGTAATGTCACTCAGATTCGTATCGGATCAGAAGCCGACATGGGTATGCCCCCGGTAGAAATTTAGAGATAAAGATCAGTGAAAAATCTTTTGCTTAACGATGCCCCTACTAAACACCCTAAGCTTTTAGCCTGGGTTGCTGAAATTGCGGAAATAACTCAACCCGACTCGATCTATTGGGTAAATGGGTCGGACGAAGAGTACGCGGCACTATGCCAACAACTTGTCGACGCAGGTACTCTTACCGCACTCGACCCTAAGCGGCGTCCAGGGTCTTACTGGGCTACTAGTGATCCTGGCGATGTCGCCCGAGTAGAGGACCGCACTTTTATTTGCTCTGAATCTAAATCTGATGCGGGGCCAACCAACAATTGGATGGACCCAAAAGAAATGCGGGCCAAGATGGGCGGTCTCTTTTCTGGCTCCATGCGCGGGCGCACGATGTACGTTATTCCCTTCTCAATGGGCCCACTAGGTTCACCTCTTTCTTACATAGGGGTTGAATTAACTGACTCGGCTTATGTGGCCATCAGCATGCGAGTAATGACTCGGGCCGGTCAAGGTGCTCTTGATGTTCTTGGAACCGACGGAAGTTTCGTTCCGTGCGTTCACTCTCTAGGCGCACCGCTAGAGCCGGGCGAAGACGATGTGGCTTGGCCGTGTAACCCGGAAGAAAAATGGATCGTCCATTACCCCGAAACTCGAGAAATTTGGTCGTACGGATCGGGCTACGGAGGCAATGCTCTACTCGGCAAGAAATGCTTCGCGCTGCGGATCGCTTCAGTAATCGCTCGAGATGAAGGCTGGCTCGCCGAACACATGTTGATCCTTAAACTCACTAGCCCTAAAGGCAAGGTTTTCTATATCGCAGCAGCCTTCCCGTCGGCGTGCGGTAAAACTAATTTGGCCATGCTTATCCCAGAAGTAACGGGTTGGAAGGCTGAGTGCGTTGGTGACGACATCTGCTGGATGAAGATTGGCCCTGACGGCCAGCTTTACGCCATCAACCCAGAAAATGGATTCTTCGGAGTAGCTCCCGGGACTAACCGGGCAACTAACCGCAATGCAATGGAGACCATTGAATCCAATACCGTATTTACCAATACTGCCCTAACTGACGACGGCGACGTTTGGTGGGAAGATTTTGACGGCGAAATTCCTACCCATCTCACCGATTGGCATCGCCAAGACTGGACACCTGAGTCTGAGTCACCCGCAGCTCATCCCAACGCGCGTTTTTGTGCCCCACTAACTCAGTGCCCAATTTTAGCTCCCGAGTTTGACGACTCTAACGGTGTGCCTATTTCGGCATTCTTGTTTGGCGGTCGACGAGCCACCACCGTTCCCCTCGTTTACGAATCGCGAGACTGGAATAACGGAGTCTTCATCGCCGCCACTATGGGCTCAGAAAAAACTGCGGCCGCCACAGGCGGGCTGGGTGAGTTGCGCCGTGACCCGTTCGCCATGCTTCCGTTTTGCGGTTACCACATGGGCGACTACTTCACTCACTGGCTTTCGATGACTGACCGGACCGATGAAGCCAAACTTCCGCGCATTTATGGAGTCAATTGGTTCCGCAAAGACGGAGACGGAAAATTCCTGTGGCCAGGATTCGGAGAAAACTCTCGAGTGCTCGAATGGATTTGCCGCCGGCTGGAAAACGAAGCGGACGGAATTGATACCCCTATTGGCGTAGTTCCGCGACCAGAAGATCTCAACCTTGACGGCTTAAGCGACTCAGACCGAGAAAACCTTGAAGAAGCGCTGGCGGTAAATCTGGCCGAGTGGCGACAAGAGATACCCACCACAGTCGAACACTTTGATTCGTTCGGCGAAAAACTCCCCCCGGTGCTGCGTGCCGAACTGGCTGAACTAGAAGAGCGTTTAAACGCTTCTTGATCGCCGAAACGACTAATCCGCGGCGAGGGATTTAGCCGTTCGTGACGATCGCCGAGAATGGCGTTCAAGACTTAAGTCGATCAATCGGTTGAGCAGAGCGGAATAACTGAGGCCAGACTCTTTCCAGAGTCGAGGGTACATAGATATTGGAGTAAACCCAGGAATCGTGTTTACTTCATTAGCAAGAAAACCTCGACCCGGTCGACCGTCGTCTCGTTTCTCTTCGTAGAAAAAATCGACTCGAGCCATAGATTCGCACCGACAAGCCAAAAATGCTTGCTTAGCCAAATTTTGCACCTCAATCACCAAGTCGTTATCAAGTGGGGCAGGGGCCAACAACTCGGCTGAATTATCGATGTATTTATCAGAATAAGAATAAAAATCAGATCCGGGAATAATCTCACCGGGAATCGACGCCTCGGGTGGGTTGTCCCCCAAAATTGCGACTTCTATTTCGCGAGCAGTTACTCCTTCTTCGATCACTATCCACTCGTCGTATCGCCAAGCAAGATCAACGGCAGTGGCGAACTCTTTAGGGTTGAGAACTTTAGAGATACCCACCGACGAACCTAAGTTGGCGGGTTTAACGAACATTGGATACCCCAGACGCGATTCGCATTGTGCCAATATCTCGGCTTTATCTTGACCATCACGAAATGGCAACCACTTAGGTACGGGCAATCCTTCGGCGACAAAAGCACGCTTCATGATGACCTTGTCCATCGCTACCGCCGAACCGACTACCCCAGATCCGACATAAGGAACATCGGCTAGTTCAAGTAGACCTTGGATAGTTCCGTCTTCACCAAACGGGCCGTGCAGGAGTGGCAATACAACATCAAAACTTAAATTGCTATTATCCGCGGTGGGTTCAGCAAAAACTAATTTATTCTGACCTGGGACAGAAGGCCCAGTCACTTTGATTCCTTCAACTATAAATGAGTCAGGAACAATTTCTCGTGGGCCATCAAGAAACTTTTGCGTCTCGGTGGCCAGCGACCATTCGCCCGACCGATTAATCGCCACTGGTAAAACTTCGTAACGAGTAGGGTCAAGAGAAATAGCTGCCGCCACTGCGCTGACGCGAGACACATCATGCTCAGCCGAGCGACCACCAAATAAAAGTAAAACCCGCATTTTCTTACTCACCGAACATCACCGTTCACGATCCGACTTGAAGAATGGCCCGAATTCCGAGCCCCATAAGGAAAAGACCAACTAAACCGTAAAGCATTTCGCGCCGACCCCGCATCTGATTGCGATACTGATAGGCCAAGCCAACGGTGAGAAAGGCAATAAACCCGTAGAACATGTGAAATCGGGCTACTCGATAATCCCCCGAAGCCACTAACACGACTCCGACTAGCACTTGGATGAGCATGGCGACTTCGGCGGCAATGATAGAAATCCACAACCACTGGCCTCGGATTTTGGGAGCTCTCCATGCCACCAAAGCAGCCGCACCAAGAATTCCGTTGGCGGTTATAGCCACATACCCCCACCAACCGTGGAACTCCCGTAAATACTCCACCGAGTTGCGATCCCCTTACTTGGTTGCTTCTTGGTGTTGAACTACCAAATAACTCCACAATTCGCTGTTACTGCTCACGGGGCCCTCGTTATTTTGTGCTTGGTGCCCCGCACGAAAAGATTGACTTTGCGTCCACGCGACGAAATCAGCCTCGGAAGCCCAGCGGGTGTAGACGAGGTATTCATCTCGATCATCGGTAGGGCGCAAAAGTTCAAAGGCTTCAAACCCAGGGGCCGATTCGACTTGACCCGCTCGAGCAGCAAAGCGTCGCTCTAACTCTTCCGCCTTTTCCTTGGGCACCGAAATTGCGTTAATGCGCACAATACTCACAGGGCAACCTTCCAATTGCTACGACGATATTAGGGATAGGCGATACTTCTATCTTAAAGATACGAAGCAGGGTTGACCGGATTACCACTGATTCGAACTTCAAAATGCAAGTGCGGCCCAGTACTCATCCCAGTTGAACCAACATAGCCAATTACGTCTCCCGCGTTCACCTGTTGGCCTTCGCTGACAGCAATGCGAGACTGATGGCCATAAAGCGTGGCCATGCCTCCACCGTGATCAATCACAACCGCGTTTCCGTAACCACCTTGCCAACCGGCAATTACGATCTTTCCTGCTCGGCAAGCATGAATTGACGTGTTCTGCGAGCCACTCATATCTACCCCAGAATGCTGCCGAGTTGAACCTAGAACTGGATGCAATCGAGATCCGAAGGGGCTAGTCACTGCCCCAGGCACTGGTCGAGCTTGGCACCCACCGGGACTGCCCGAGCCGGCCCCGAGGGCGCGCAGGCGCGCGGCAATAGAGTCCGAGGCGGCTTGAAGGCTGGCGAGTTCGCGTTCGTAACTAGAGCGTTCGGCTTGGATGCCAGAAACTGCCTGCCGCTCCGCGACTTCCTCATTGGCCGACTGGGCCCGGGCCGGTTCAATCTGGCCGCGCAGGGCGGAAATTTCGTCTCGGGCGGCTTGGGCTTGGGCCGCAACTTCATCGGCCGCGGCTTTTTGGGTTTCGATTAGCCGACGCTGACGATCTAAGTCGGCCCGTATTTCAGAAACCTGTTCAACGATTTCCCGCCGGTCGCTAGAAACTTGATCAAGGTATTTATTTTGCTGAACCATCGAGTCGGGTTGAGCAGTAAGAACTGCGTCGTAAGTAACTCCTCGACGAGCTGACCGATACATTTCCGCGGCCGAAACTGAAAACCGCTTTTTGGCGGTATCGAGCTCGGCTTGTTTGGTGGCAACTTCTTGGGCGAGTTGGTTATACGCCGCAGTCAAACGGGCAGCCTCAGCCGCCAAGGGTGCGAGACGAGCTTCGGCTGCTGCGACTTGGGCATCAAGGGCCGCTACTTGGGCATCAACAACGGCTTTTCGGTCTCGGATCGCCTGAAGTTGGTTCAGGGCCGCCGCTTCTCGACCAGAGGCCTCGCCGATTTGTTTACGTAATTGATTTGAACGATCATCAGCGGGAGCGGCAACTACGGGATGGACGGCCACGACCGATAGCGCGCCAACACAAATAGCGGTTACGACGTAAATCTGGGCACGGCGAATCAACGAAAGGGATCTCATAGGAATAACAACATTAGCAACATAAGTCACACTGTCAACACCAGGGGAAGGATAAAAACTATACCAGTATTGGGGAAATTAAGAAATTAAACCCTCAAGAAGCGTCTGAGCCCAATCGTGGCTCCAATTAGTCCAATCACAATCCCGAGGACGAAAACGTAGATTGATACCGTTACTGCGTCGGCGGTAGTCAAGTAAAACTCTCGAAAAAAACCAGTTGGGCTATTGAACCATCGGTCGAAACCTACTTTGAGGGCTACCACCACTGCCACCGCGAGGCCAGCTCCAATGAGCCCTTGGATGAGCCCCTCAGCCATGAACGGAACCCGAATAAACCAGTTAGACGCCCCAACGAGTTTCATTACTTCGATTTCTCGCCTTCGGGCGAAGGTGGCCAGTCGGATCGTATTTACGATCAGGAAAAGAGACGACATCAGCAATATCAGGGAAAGCCCGATAAATATAATTCTCGCCGTATTGGTGGCATCGAGAAGGCCCCGCAGCGCTTCCTCGGGAGTAGCGACATCGTCTACCCCGGGCAAAACCTCAAAGCGATTTTGGATATTGCTGGTTTTCTCTGCCGTTTCGGGAACGATGCGATAAGAGGTAGGCAGCGCGTCCGCGGTGATATTTTTCACTAAATCAGGATCCTTGCGGAAAATTCTTTTGAATTCAGCGAGAGCGTCTTGCTTGTCAAAAAAGCGGAAAGACTTAACGTCGGGGTCGGTGTTGAGCGACGAACGCACATCCGCGATCTGGCCGTCAGTCGCCTCCACGTTCATAAATACTTCTAGTCGCACTCCCCCTTTGATGCGCTCAGTTCCATGGTCTACCCAGCGAGACAGAAGAAGAATTCCCCCAAAAAGAGCCAGAGAAACCGCGACAGTAATTACACCGGCGATTGTCATCAAAAGATTGCGCCGGAGCGAAATTACTGTTTCGCGTCCGAAGTACTTAATTCGCCCCCACACGGCTATTGCTCCCCGCCTTCGCCATAAAGACCTCGAACTTCATCGCGCACTACTCGCCCGTGGTCCAACTCGACGACTCGCCGGCGCATGGCGTCAACAATTCGGCCATCGTGAGTAGCCATACAGACAGTGGTTCCCGCTTTATTGATGCTGTCAAGAATTCGCATTACCCCGACCGTGTTAGCAGGGTCAAGGTTTCCCGTTGGCTCATCAGCCAAAAGAATTAAGGGGCGGTTTACAAATGCTCGAGCGATGGAAACTCGCTGCTGCTCCCCACCAGACAATTCAGTAGGAAAGCGATCACTTTTACTTTCAAGTCCAACTAATTCTAAAACTTGTGGCACTTGCGATTGAACTACGTGTTTAGGGCGACCAATTACTTCCATAGCGAAAGCAACGTTTTCATAAACAGTTTTGGAAGGAAGCAACTTAAAGTCTTGAAAGATAGTCCCAACGTTGCGTCGTAATTGTGGGAGTTTCCAATGTGAAAGCCGAGTTATATCTCGCCCGGCAACAATGATTCGCCCCGAAGTGGGCTGTTCTTCATGTAAAAGCAACTTAAGGAAAGTTGACTTACCTGAGCCCGACGGGCCAACTAAAAAAATAAACTCACCTTTTTGCACATCAACATTTACATCGCTTAAAGCGGCCACATCGCCTTTGTAGATTTTTTCGACATTCTCGAAGCGCAACATTGATTAAGTATCCTTACTGGCTAAGGTTTATTAGGAAGAATATTGAGCGGTCGATGTATTCGATACGCGACAACAAACAATACCAGTCTAAATCGACAATTTTGGGACACCCTATAGAGCAATAATTACCTAGTATCCCTCAATGGTATTTAAGAATTAATACCTTCTCTACGGCGCCATTGCAGCCACGCCTCGATAAAGCCGTCGAGGTCGCCATCGAGAACTGCGTCGATATTTCCGGTCTCGTAGCGCGTGCGTTCATCTTTAACCAACTGGTAAGGCGCCATGGTGTAGGTCCGAATTTGATTTCCGAACGCCACGTCTCGTTTGTCGCCCGAGGCAGTGGCCAATTCATCCGCTTGGGCTTGCCGTTGAGCCTCAGCGAGCCGAGCGGCCAAGATCTGCATAGCTCGAGCTTTATTTTGAGTTTGGGAACGCTGATTTTGACAAGAAACAACTATGCCGGAAGGAATGTGAGTTATTCGCACCGCGGAATCGGTGACGTTGACGTGCTGACCTCCGGCACCGGACGACCGAAAAGTGTCGATGCGTAAATCGGCGATTTCTATTTCTGGCTCCTCTTTTTCTTCCAGGGCGGGAACGCAATCGAATGATCCGAAAGCAGTCTGTCGACGAGCATTGGCGTCAAAAGGTGAAATGCGAATGAGACGATGGACCCCTCGCTCGCCGGACAACATCCCCATCGCGTAGCGACCTTTTACGGTAAATGTGGCCGAAGTAAGACCTGCTTCGGCGCCGGCTTGCAGTTCATCAACTTCAACCGTAAAGCCTTGTCGCTCAGCCCAACGCATGAACATACGCATCATCATCTCAGTCCAATCTTGAGCGTCAGTACCACCGGCCCCAGAATGAACCTCACATATAGCGTCTCGCTCGTCGTGTTCGCCCGCGAATAAAGCTCGCAGCTCAAGATGATCAAGGTCTTTGCGTAGCGCCACTAGTCCGTCTTCTACTTCGGTGGTGACCGAATCGTCCTCTTCTTCACGACTGAGTTCGTAAAGAGTTTTTACGTCAGAAAGTTTTTGGTAAAGATCATCAAGATTGTCCACATCAGCCCGGGCGCGCGCCATTAAGGTCGTGAGTTCTCGGGCCCGATCTGGGTCGTCCCAAAGATCGGGCTTGGCAACCTGCAATTCGATCTCAGCAACAGTTTTACGAGCCTCGGCAATACGGAGATACTTATTAGCGTCAGAAACTCTTTTTTCTATATCAGAAATTTCTTCAGAACAATCGCGCATTGCTAGATTCGCTTAACGACCGTGACAGAGTTTGAACTTTTTCCCGCTGCCGCAAAAACAAGGATCGTTCCGACCGGGGGTTTTCTCTACTCGTACTGTTCCGCTAACTGCCTCGTACTCAAGGCCGTTTCCCTCTTCGGGTGGAGCACCAGGAACATCAGACCGCGAAGTATTGGCTAATGCCTCCATAGCGCTTGTCCCTTGTACCGGGGACCCAGGGGCGCTGTAGTTCAAGTCGCGCACGGGCGAGGTCGCCTCATCAACCGCCACGTCGAGATGGGTGACATAACGCACAAAGTCATCATCAATCATGGCCATCATGGCCTCAAACATGTCAAAACCTTCACGCTGCCACTCGGCCAAAGGATCTTGTTGGCCCATGGCGCGAAGATTTATTCCTTCACGCAAGTAATCCATCTCGTAGAGATGCTCGAGCCAATGCTGGTCAATCACCGACAACATCACTCGGCGCTCTATTTCCCGAAGAGTTTGGGAGCCCACCTGGTCTTCTTTTTGGCGGTACTGATTAAGTGCATCTTCGATAACTAACTCTTTGAGTTGCTCAATATGGACAACGTCATTGAGATCAGATTGAGCGAGAGTAGACGGGACGCTTAGCTGAAGATCTTTAAGCAGTTCGTCTAAATCCCACTCTTCAGAAAACTCGCCTACGCAGTAGGTCTCGACTAGACGTTCCACTACGTCAGAAATTGCCACCACTGTCTGTTCACCAAGATCTTCACCATCAAGTATTTGCTGTCGTCGGCGATAAATAATCTTGCGCTGTTCATTCATTACCTCGTCGTACTTCAAGACATCTTTACGAATCTCAAAGTTGCGCGCCTCTACGGTGTTTTGTGCTCGCTCAATGGCTTTGGTCACCATTTTCGCTTCGAGCGGCATATCGTCAGGGAAAGCTCGGTCCATTACCCAGCTCATAGCGCCAGTAGCAAACAAGCGCATGAGGTCATCTTCGAGAGACAAATAGAAACGAGTAGCCCCAGGATCACCCTGTCGCCCAGAACGCCCCCGCAACTGGTTATCAATACGGCGACTTTCGTGGCGTTCCGTACCTAATACAAAAAGACCACCCGACTCTCTGACGTGCTGACCTTCAGTCGCGCACTGCTCCTTTATTTTTTGTAAAACTTCTTGATAACGCTCGGGCGATTCGTTGGGAGTAGTCCCTTCAGCAAGCAGTTCGTTAGTAGCCAAACCTTCGGGGAATCCACCCAGCAAAATATCGACCCCCCGTCCAGCCATGTTGGTCGCTACGGTTACTGCGTTAGGTCGGCCAGCTTGAGCCACAATGTGAGCCTCGCTCTCGTTGGCCTTGGCGTTTAAGACCGAGTGAACAATGCCCCGCTTTTCTAGCAACCGAGACAGGTGCTCAGATTTTTCCACCGAAATAGTCCCCACCAATACTGGCTGACCGGCTTCGTTGCGTTCTTTGACGTCGTCAGCAACAGCTTCAAACTTGGCTTCTTCGGATTTATAAATAAGGTCAGGATCGTCAACTCGAACCAAAGGTCGGTTGGTGGGGATAGAAACAACTTCCAGCCCATAAGTGTGAGCGAATTCGCCCGCTTCGGTAGAAGCCGTACCTGTCATCCCCGAGATCTTCTCGTACATGCGGAAATAATTCTGGAGAGTTACCGTGGCCAGCGTCTGGTTTTCTTCCTTAACCCGTACCCCTTCTTTAGCTTCAACCGCTTGATGCAGGCCCTCACTCCAGCGGCGCCCTTCAAGTATGCGACCAGTGAATTCATCAACAATCCGAGCCTCGCCGTCTTGGATGACGTAATCAACATCGCGTTTGAAAAGCTCTTTAGCTCGTAGCGCGGCTTGAAGTTGGTGGACGTAGTTCTGATTAACATGCTCATACAAGTTACTTACACTGAGTGCTTCTTCAACTCGAGCAATCCCTTCTTCCGTTGGTACTACTGTTTTTTTTGCTTCGTCCACCTCATAATCACGCTCCCGCTCAAGCATCTTTGCCACTCGAGCAAACTGCTGATAAAGGTCTTGCGCATCTTCAGCTCTACCCGAAATGATTAAGGGTGTACGAGCCTCATCAATAAGAATGGAGTCAACCTCATCGATGATCGCGTAAGAATGCTTGCGCTGGACTTGTTCTTCTCGGGTCGAGGCCATGTTGTCGCGCAGATAGTCAAATCCAAATTCATTGTTGGTTCCGTAAGTTATATGAGCGGCATAAGCAGCTTTTTTTACGTCCCAGTCATTTATTTCGCTCAAGACGACGCCTACGTCGAGCCCAAGAAAGCGATAAAGCTGACCCATCCATTCAGAGTCACGCTTAGCCAAATAATCGTTTACGGTTACTAGATGAACTCCGTATCCAGCCAGGGCATTGAGGTACGCGGAAAGTGTTGCGACCAGGGTTTTTCCTTCACCAGTTTTCATTTCGGCTACCCAACCAAGATGCAAAGCGGCTCCACCCATGATTTGGACATCAAAGTGACGCTGCCCAAGAGTTCTTCGGCCCGCTTCTCGAACGGCAGCAAACGCCTCCGGCAAAATATCGTCAAGCACTTCAAGTCGAGCTTGACGGCCAGTCTCGATATCCCCCGCGCGATCAATACGCGATTGAAACTCAGTGGTCAGCGCGCGCAGGTCATCATCGCTTCGGTTTTCCATTTCGGGCTCAAAGGCCGAGACCTGAGGAACAATGGATTCGAGGATTTTGACCTTTCGGCCCTCACCCGCGCGCAAAACTTTCTGAAGTAATCCCATTACTTATGATCTTACCGGTGAGAACCCTGCCCTCTGCTCGCGTTGGACCGCCATATTCTGAGAATATTCACAGATGACCGCTAATCCCCTGGGGCTTCGATTCCGCCGCGTCCACCCTGCCGTTCTTGCCTTGGGGGCAATAACTCTCGTCTGGGTGCTCACCTTCAGCATCCTGGTAGTCAAAAAACAAAACGGCTTCTGGTCGGTTGATTTCGACATGGGCATTTATGACCAAGCGGTTTGGCTCTTGGCGCGTGGCCAGAGCTTCATCACCGTGCGCGGTCTGCCGGCATTTGGGCATCACGCTAATTTCGGTTTGTATCTTTTCGCACCCGCTTCATGGCTTGGAGCAGGGCCTAACTTTCTGAACGTCACCCAAGTTCTCGTACTGGGGCTTGGCGTTGTCCCAATATATCTTTTGGGTCGCTATCGCAGGCTTAGTCCGTGGTCAGCGGCTGCTCTCGCGGCAGCATTTTTATTACACCCCGCGCTGCAGTTTTTCACGGCCGAATTGTTTCACCCAGAAACGATTGCTTTAACTCCTCTCCTAATGGCTTACCTTTGTGCCACTAAACGTTCATGGCGTTGGTTCGCGTTTTGGGCGATCTTTGCCGTGATGTGGAAAGAAGATGTAGCACTAGCGGTGGCAATGCTCGGGATAATCATTGCCCTACGCAGTAAAAATTCATCCGGGGAAAAGCAGATCAGTAATCGCACCGTAGGTTTAATAACTTTCACTGCTTCTGTGGGCTGGATAATTTTTGTTTCGCAAATACTTATCCCAGGAGTTTCTGGTCATTCGGCCCACTACGGAGAGTTGTATAGCGGTGTTGGAGGATCAGCGGGAGGAATGCTTAGCACCTTAATTCACGACCCCGGAAATATAACTAGCCGTCTTGCCTCATCAGAAACTCAGCACTTTGGTTGGCAATTATTAGCACCTTACGGGCTGACCAGTCTGCTAGCTCCGATTGAACTTTTGATTGGTCTTCCCCAGTTCATTCTTGACGCAATCAGCAATTATCCTTGGACTCGAACTATCACTTTTCGCTACGCCGCTATCCCACTAGTAGCCGCAACGTTAGCCATGGTCGAAGGAGTGGCGTTTGCTTGCCGTCGGGCGGCCCGGGTAAAAAATCTACGACTAGTGACATCAGGAGTTCGGTTTCTTCCCCTGGCAGTGCTGGCGTGTGCAGTATTGGCTACATTTTCTTGGGGACCGTCACCAATCGGAAACAGTTACCAAGACGGGTGGTGGCCACTAACGGAAAATGCTCGCCAAGAGGCACAACAAGGTGCCTTAGACACAGTTCCAGACGACGCAACGGTGAGCGCGAGTTACACATTGGTTCCTCAGCTAAGCGGAAGAAGCGAGATATATTCGTTCCCCAACCCGTGGAAAAGTCAGAACTGGGGCGTTACGGGCAGCAAAAATAGAAATCCTCAAAGAATTGAGTGGCTAGTAATTGATCGCTACATAACTGATGCGCAGGGGCAAAAACTACTTGACTCGCTAATAGCTAAGGGGAAATTCAAAAAAGTATTTGACCAAGACGGAATGTGGGTAGCCCGCCGAATCAATCCGTGAATCTAATTTAACGATCCACCGGACGAACGAATATTTGGCCGAGCAGGAGTGCGGGCAGCAGTAAGTGCAACCACTCGAGTTGCTCCCGATTTTTTTAGTGACTTGGCGGCGGCAGAGAGTGTCGCCCCCGTGGTGGCCACATCATCAATTAGCAATATCAAGCCACTTACTGGGTGAACGACAGAAAAACTGGGGGCGTTGCGCCGATCGGCACCAGATAATCCCGTCTGGGGCGGTCCGGGACTGCGGCGCAGAACTGACCGAGTTGGCTGACTCATTCTTTTGCCCACCGCGCGAGCCAATACCTCAGCTTGATCAAAACCGCGTCCCCGGCGCCGGGCCCGAGTCGTCGGCGCCCAAGTGATCAAAAGTGATTGCCGAGCAATGCTTTGTCGAGCCGGAGCACAGTCGAGCATTTCCTGGGCTAACCACGCACTGGCCGAATGGCCGCCCCGATACTTGATCTGAGTAATGAGCTTGCGGGCAACTCCTTCGTAAGCAAACGGAGCCGCCCAAGCATCTACGCCTACCGGCGGTGGAGCAGTTGGGGCCGACTGAAGCAATGCTTCACAAGCAAGACATACGGGGTAACCGTGCTTTTGACAACCTGGGCAAGTTGTCGGGAGCACTAACGACCAAAGGGTTTTGAGCACGCCCGAGAAAGTATCCCCTGCCTATGACACATAACTATTTTTTTGCCCCCTGTTAGCATCACCGGACTGCGTAGTAGCGCTTACGGGAACGAGAGGATCATCATGCTGGCCAAACACGTACAAGGGGAAGAAGCCGAGGCAACTCTTTCACCACTTTTTGGACAACGCAGTATGGATTCTTCAATTCCTCGGTGGCAAATTCCCGAAACCGAATTATCGGGGTCAGCCGCTTATCAATTGATTCATGACGAAATGAGTCTTGATGGCAACCCACTACTAAATCTTGCGTCTTTCGTTACGACTTGGATGGATCCCGAAGCCCAACTGCTTATGCAAGAAGCCCTGCCGAAAAACTTTATTGATGCAGAAGAGTATCCCCAGACGGCGGAAATCGAACGGCGGTGCGTAAGTATCATCGCAGATCTCTTTCATGCCCAAGCTTCGGGCCAGCAAGCCATGGGCACATCAACCGTAGGTTCCTCGGAAGCAATTCACTTGTGCGGACTCGCATTGAAATGGAATTGGCGTAAACGTCGAGCGGCGGCTGGCCTTTCCACTAGCACCCCCAATATCGTAATGGGAGCCAATGTTCAGGTCGTTTGGGAAAAGTTTGTTCGTTATTTTGACATCGAAGCACGTTACGTCGACATGGCTCCTGGCCGTTCGATTATCGGCGTACCCGAAGCTTTGGCGTTGGTCGACGAGAACACTATTGCAGTTGTCGGCATATTAGGAAGCACCTATACCGGTGAATTCGAGCCCATCGAAGCACTCGACGCCGCCATCGTGGAACTAAACGCTAAAACAGGTTGGCAAGTGCCGATTCACGTCGATGCCGCTTCGGGTGGTTTTGTGGCTCCGTTTGCTTATCCCGACCTCAAATGGGATTTCCGTCTTCCGTCAGTGCGTTCGATCAACACATCGGGGCACAAGTATGGGCTGGTATACCCCGGCGTCGGCTGGGCGATCTGGCGCGACACCTCTGACCTTCCCGATGAACTACTTTTCCACGACAATTATCTCGGGAACGACCAAATCACTTTCGATTTAAACTTTTCTAAGGGATCAAGCCAAATCATTGGGCAGTACTACAACTTTTTACGCCTTGGTCGCGACGGCTACACCCGGATTATGAATAACTTGCTTGACACCGCAAATGAAATTGCCGATGCAATTATCGCTACTGGAGACTTCGAGTTAGTCAGTTCGCGCCAAGCTCTTCCTTTAGTAACGGTAAAATTGAAAGGAAAGCGTAGATATACCTGTCACGACCTAAGCGAAGAACTCCGACTTCGGGGGTGGATTGTTCCGGCTTACACCTTGCCGCCAAAACTTGACGACGTTGAAGTCCTGCGGGTCGTCGTACGGGAAGGATTTAGCCGCGACATGGCCGACAATTTGATCCTTGACCTCACCGCGGCGGTGGCCAAACTCGGCCAGTCACCGCCCGCTAAGCCCACCAAGAAACCCCACAGTCGTTCAAAAAATAAGGTCTGCTAGTTGGATCGGCGAGACAAACTCGCCCGATCCATACCTCTCTTTAGTAACGGTAGGTATCAGGCTTGTACGGTCCCTTAACCGGAATCCCGAGATAATCCGCTTGATCTTTAGTTAACTCGGTGAGGCGAACCCCCAGCTTTTCGAGATGCAGCCGAGCCACTTCTTCGTCGAGGTGCTTGGGAAGCGTGTAGACCTTGTTCTCGTAGAAATCTCTACGCGTATAGATTTCGATTTGGGCTAACACCTGATTAGTGAAACTGTTCGACATAACGAAACTGGGATGACCAGTAGCGCAGCCAAGATTCAAGAGTCGCCCCTCGGCCAAAATGATGACCGAGTGCGCAGGATTTTTACCTTGGGCGGGGAAAACCCACTCGTCCACTTGAGGTTTGATGGTGATGCGCTCGATGCCTTCGATTTGAGCCAAGCCGGCCATGTCGATTTCGTTATCAAAGTGCCCAATATTTCCAACAATGGCGTTGTGTTTCATCTGGCTCATATGTTCGGCCGTAATGATGTCTTTGTTTCCGGTAGTCGTAATAAAAATATCGGCCGTATCTAACACGTCTTCAATCCTCAATACTTCGTAGCCCTCCATGGCGGCCTGCAAAGCGCAGATGGGATCGATTTCGGCGATTACTACTCGAGCGCCTTGGCCTCGGAGTGATTGAGCCGAACCTTTACCAACATCGCCGTAGCCGGCAACAAGAGCCACCTTCCCCGCGATCATTACATCAGTGGCTCGGCAAATTCCGTCCACTAGCGAGTGTCGGCAACCATAAAGATTGTCAAACTTTGACTTAGTCACCGAATCATTAACGTTGATCGCGGGGAAAAGCAGTGATCCTTGTTCTTGCATTTGGATCAAACGATGAACACCAGTAGTGGTTTCTTCAGTTACACCGAGGATTTTTTCGCCCAACCGGTGCCAGAAACGATTATCTTCACCGAGAATACGGCGTAGGACTCCCAAGACAACTGTCCACTCTTCTGAATCGCCCGAAGTGGCATCGGGTACTGCACCGGCTCGCTCAAATTCGACCCCTTTATGCACGGCCATAGTGGCGTCGCCACCATCGTCAAGGATCATGTTCGGTCCCTCTTCGCCCGGCCAGGTCAGCGCTTGTTCGGTGCACCACCAGTACTCTTCGAGCGTTTCACCTTTCCAAGCAAAAACTGGAATGCCGGCCGCGGCCATGGCGGCGGCGGCGTGGTCTTGAGTAGAGAAAATGTTGCACGAAGCCCAACGCACTTGTGCACCTAGAACCGTAAGAGTTTCAATCAGCACTGCGGTTTGCACGGTCATATGCAACGACCCCGTGATGCGTGCTCCCGTTAGCGGCTTGGTTGTTCCGTAGCGCTCGCGCATAGCCATCAGGCCAGGCATCTCGTGCTCGGCTAAATCGATCTCTTTGCGTCCGAACTCGGCCAAAGTTAAATCGGCCACCTTGAAATCGGCTTTGCCGTCGGCTTTAGCGGGGTAATTAATTGTCTGGGTCATATTCGACTCCTGGTTAGGGGGAGATAGATAATCCGTACTCCCTCGGGCACCGCTTTTGCGGCTATCAACAGGAGTCGGCCCGGATCACCGGGTCACAGCCATTAGGCCCGACCAACTATTAGATTAGCACTCCGACCTATTCAAACCGCTACTTAGCGCTCGGGCACGAAAGAACCAAGGCTCGACTTCAACTGAGCGATGGCGTCGATGGGGCCCGGGTCAACATCATTGTCTAAAGCTAAATAGCAACTAGTCCAGGCCCCGAGATACATCAGATCAAGGAGTTGAGCCAGCCGGCCTTCGCCTTGAGCTTCAACTTCAATCACTTGGACAAACACTTCTTCAGTCAACGAACGCGAGAGGGCCATTTGCTTGGCCAAACGCGGGTGCTCATCTTGATGGCGCAACTGAACCAGGCTAAAAATCTGCCGAGTGACGTCCCCGTGTTGGCCCCATCCACAAATCTCATTGTGATTCAGTTCGGGGTACATCGCCCAAAACGCCGGCGCCTTAGCATTTTCGTTTATATCGTTTTTGAAGCGCCGGGCGGCCAGTCCACCAATGCTTCCGCCTCCGTAAATAAGTGGAATGGTACGACCAATCATTCGAGCTAATTCACGAGCAGGGTTTTTTGGCCCAGTCATCTTGGGAACACACTGATCCCTACGCTTGCTTAACTGCTCGTAAGCGCGCTTGATGTCCGCAGCACTATCAGCTCGCAAGTTAAGTCGTTCAAGAATTACCAGCAAAGGGGCCACCAACGCGCCCAGTGCTGCTCGGGGCATTAATCCAGAGGGGCACGGCACTAAAACACCTCCCGACTCAGTAACTAAATTGCCTAGTGCCCCTCCGCACGAAACTGCTATTACCGATGCCCCGGAATCAACCGCCCCCTTAGTCATCGAGAGAGTTTCTTCAGTATTTCCCGAATAAGAAAGAGCAAAAACTAGCGACTTCGAATCTAAATACTCGGGCGCGCGATAGCCCTGCTTGATAATGATCGGAACTGAGTTGCCGCCCACTGCCCCCACTACATCACCGGCAATTCCCGAACCGCCCATTCCGAGTACCACCACCCGATTAATAGCGTCTGGACGACTGACTCCACTTAAATCCACGCCCTGCGCCACCGTTACCGCGGGATCGAGTTGATCGGGAAGAGCGGCGATAGCGTCTAGAAAATTTATTGAGTCGACACTCACGGCTTTCTCAATTTCTAATCGTCAAAGGAAATTTTTTACTCGGTGAACGTAAGACTAATGCCATCGCTAGTTGCCTTGGCCAAAAGCCGAGTGTGCTCTGACTCGTCAACGTCTTCAGATTCATCAATGAGCATTATCGGGATATCGTCACGCACAAAATATCTACGTTTGAGTCGAGGATTGTAAAGTGCAGATTCAGACTCGAAGTAAAGCAGTGGCCCCTTGTCTTCGGGGCAGGCCAAAATCTCGAGCAACTGCGGATCAAGAGCCATCGCTTTCCCCTCTCGCCATTAATTTGGACTGATCTAATTAGGTCACCGACAATATATCGATAAGCAAATGCTAACCGTCAGTGAGCCTCTATCAGCGACAAGACTTCTTTCGTGTGGCGAAAGCAGTCTTCGTCGTTAGCCGCTTCGAGGTTCAAGCGGAGAAGTGGCTCCGTGTTGCTCGGACGAAGATTGAACCACCAATCACCAAGATCGACGGTCAGGCCATCGACACGATCTTGAGTGGCGCTTGGGTAAGCCGAAGAAACTGCCGTCATGACTGCATCCGGATCGGCCACTCGGCTATTTATTTCCCCCGAAGCCGAGTAGCGCTCGAAATCAGTTCGTAACTCCGAAAGGGAAATTCCAGAACGCGAAATCGTCTCCAGCACGACCAGGGCCGCTATTACTCCCGAGTCGGCACGATAATTGTCACGAAAGTAGTAATGACCGGAGTGTTCGCCACCAAATATCGCCCCCGATTCCGCCATGACCTGCTTAATAAAGGAGTGGCCCACCCGGGTTCGTATCGGAGTTCCGTCATATTGTCGAACGACCTCGGGGACAACTTTTGAACAAATCAGGTTATGAACAACCGTGCGGTCTTGCTCGCTAGCCTCAGTTGGTAACCGCTCGAGTATCGACCGAGCGACCATTGCGGTAGTGATCGATCCGCTTACTGGGTTGGCTTGGTCGTCAACAAGAAAAACTCGATCGGCATCGCCATCAAAAGCCAATCCCACATCGGCGTGCTCGGCAAGAATGGCGGACTGTAGATCGACAAGATTTTCTGGCTGGATTGGATCGGCCGGATGGTTAGGGAAAGTTCCGTCAAGTTCAGAAAAAAGTGTGGTCAACTCAAAAGGAAGGGCGGCAAAAACTGCCGGAACTATCAGCCCGCCTATCCCGTTAGCGGTATCAGCAATAACTCGAAGCGGTTTTAATACAGAAAGATCGACAAAAGAATGTACGTGGCTAACGAATTCGGATAAAAGATCGCGGCTCTCAACTTGTCCTCGTTTTTTGCTGGGCTGGTCTTGTTCGGTCCGCATCATCGCTTTAATTTCTAGAAGCCCAGTTTCTTCCCCAATAGGGGCAGCCCCGGCTCGACAACACTTGATCCCGTTGTACTCGGCGGGGTTATGACTAGCAGTAAAAACTGCCGCGGGAGCATTGAGATAACCAGAGGCGAAGTAGACCATGTCGGTAGAAGCCAACCCAAGATCGACAACGTCAACGCCCACTTCAGTAGCGCCAGCAATGAAAGCTTCGACTAGGGCTTCGCCCGAAGGTCGCACGTCGCGTGCCACTACTACTGAAGAAGCTTGGGTAAAGATCGCAAAAGCGGCGCCAAAACGACGCGCCACCGATTCGTCTATTTGCTCAGGATAGATCCCGCGTACGTCGTAGGCCTTGAAAATTAAATCGAGCGTGTCGCTTTCGCGCGAAGAATTTTTACTCATTCTTCAACGTTACGACGTCGACGACGGGGCCACCACCACAAAGAAAAAAGTCCGGCTATCCCCAGTAAGGTCCCGACCCGCCCCGCCCACTCTGCGTTTGTGGTCCCAAAACGCAAGGTGACATCTTTTTGGGTTGGCGTGACCACCATGTAGTTGGGGGTTGCCCGCAGCGGGCCCTCCCCGCCTTCAACTTCCCAGTTAGGAAACCACGACACTTTCACCATCACCGGAACACCTATGCGATCAACTGTAAAAGAGATGGAATCGTCTCCGGCCTTAATGTGGCTGACTTTTACGAGTGGCAACGACTTGTTCGGAAGTTGGCGTGCCCGATCGGGACCGGCGTGCTGCCAATTTTGCGGGCCATTGGCCACCAACGGCCGATCCAGTGCCGCGGGATCATCAAACCAAGGAACCCCTATGCAGTCGGTCCATTCGTGCACAGTGAGATCGCGTTTATCTAGCCCACTCGCTTCCAGCCGTTTCTTGCATTTTTTTGTTTCCGCGGGACTTGGCTCATCTACGACTACGGGCTGAGCGGAAAGAGGGCTAACCAACTCAGAGTCCGCAACCTGATAGACACTCCAGCCCCGAGGTTCGGCCCCATCAAAGTCGGGAGAAGTGGCAACCAACCGGAGCCTCTCGTCGGAATTGGCGGCCGCCTTAGTGGAGTCAGCGTGCACGGCAAGATAACGGATGCCCAGAACTTGAAGCCAACGCACCCCGAGGGAAAACTCAGTCTGAGTTCGGTACGGAACTCCCCGCACTGCCCCCGAAGAGTTGCCGGGCGCGTCTATGGCGGCGGTAGCCATAAAGTGATACGGAGTCGTACCCGACGCTTCAAAATAGACCCCCTCCATAGAGGAGATCTTCCCGTCAGTCCAGTACGGCAACAACATCAGTTCTAAGGGCGAACCGTAAACATTGAGTTGACTATTCCCTTCCCATAGCAAACGACCCGGCGGTAAAACTTTTACTGCATCAATAAACGATTGATATTCCTCGTACTGTTTTTTTGGAGTCGTTCCGTCGCCCACTGTGTCTTCAACCCCGCGATAATTCCAGCGGGCCCAATAAGGAATAAATGACTTGTTTTGATCCAAGCCAATAAGAGTTCCGACGGTAAGTAGGGCTACTAAAACAACCGCCACCGCGACAGTTAACCGACTGAGCGATAGGGCTTTCTCGGGATTGGCTTTAATTAGTGGAATTGTTCGCGCGCGCACTAACGCGGTTATGCCAATAATCACCTCGGCCGCGCCGAGAGCCATAAGCAAATAGAGCCCCAAGTACCAAAACGGCAAGAATCGCAAGTTCCATACCGTGGTGGCCTGGATGTCTTCCCAAACTACAAAGAACAAACCCATTAGTGCAGTTAAAGAAACTAGAGCTGCTGTCGATCGACGCCGGCCTAGGACCCCACCCACTAGAGCGGCGCCAATCAGTAATGCGGCACCCCACTCCCATGGCCAAAACCCAGTAAATCCGAATAGATAATTAGGAAATAAGTAATCCGTGTATTCAGTGACAGGCGTGTAACGCATGTCAGTCGTGTACTTGATTACCGATGCGAGCGGAACTGTCCACACCGCAGTTAGCAATAAGCCCACTACGCCAATCGCCGCGGCCCGACCAAACCATTTAACTGGACGAAAAGCCAACCAAATAACTATCGCCCCGCTTACTGCGAATATGGCCACAACGAGATGGCTCATTACGGTTAAAGCAAACAAGAAAGCCGCTAACGCCATGAGGCGACCAGTTCTTAAGGCGTGGGCAAAAGCACCCATGAATCCCAGGGCGCAAGCAAGGGCCAAAGTGTACGAATACTCGCCGGCCAAAAGGCTGGGCAAAGAACCGCCCGCTATGTGTTGATTAAAAGATATCGACTCCGCCAAAGTAGTCGACCCAGTGTCGCCAACAAAAAACAGAAACGCGGTTGCCCCCAAAGCAAAGATGGCTGGGGTTGGATTAATGAACCGAAGTCCCTTAGCAAAACTAAACGCACCAATCGGCAAGAGCAGAGCGCCTAAAACTGTTCCGAATTTAAAAGCAATGTTGTACGGAAGTACTAAATCGAGCCCGACGATAGTTAAGGCAGGGACGGGAAAGTAAAACTGGCCGGCGGGGAACCCACCGTAAAAGTCGGGTGACCAGCCTGAAAGCCGCCACGGCAAAAGGTGATCGCGCAAATATGCCGGCCACCAGACATGGGCAGCCGTATCGCCCCCCGTAGCAGTGGTATTACGAAATATTAATTCGGGACTTAGCTGAACAAAAATAAAAATAATGCAAGCAACGACAACAAAAATAGCAACTATATTTTCGAGTTGAAACCAATTATTAGCCTTAAGATAAGCACCGGTAGCCAACTCAGTATCTGGTTTTTTTTCGTTGTCTACATCAACCACGATTTACAGTCTGTCAGAGAGTGATAACTAATCATTAGCAGGCCGCTATACGCGACTAGCCCGAGATGATTAGTAGCGAGGCCAATAAGTTAAAACCGATATGAAGGCTAATTGATTGTGATAACGAGCCAGTACGGACTGCTCTATACCCGCTTACCAAACCCAGCGCCATAAATGCCGGTAAGTAGTAGTAAGTACCCGGATCTCCAGCCACATGAACTAGGGCAAAAACTAATGCCGAGATCATTACTGCCCAGCCCGCACTAGTTCGGCGCATAAAACTGCGTAAAAGAATGCCGCGAAACAGAAGTTCTTCCGCTATCGGAGCAAGGACGACCACACCAATAATAAATAAAGGTATTTCGAGGCCTTGAGCCCGCTCAAATTGTTTCACTACTTCTTGCGAAGATCCTTTCAGGTTTGCGAGTTCAGTAATTGGGAGCAGCACGAGCCCCGCGGCCACGGAGATAAATACCCCAATAGCAATCCAGCCAATGTCACGAACACGAATAGCAAAACCAAAATCGAGCCGCAAAGACCCTCGACCCTTAACTCGAGCAATCACCGCGAGGGCACCGATAATTGCCAAATTCTGAGAAGTGATGCCCATTAATAAGTTCGGTATCTCAAAGTCGCGAGGAATACCGCTAGCGGGCACCTTGCCGGTGGTGGAAGCCACCGCAATCATCAACAAAAGTCCGGCCAGCGCCGCGAAGAAGCCAATTATCCAGACCAGTACGGCGTCAGGAATACCCCACCGAACTGGGGACAACGAGGGTGATTTAGCGAAGGGCGATGGCATCCAGTAACGGTAGTGGGGCTTGCCGGCCAATCACCGGAGACCGAAAAGGTCGCCGAGACGCACCCGAGGGCTCATGAGGGTGCTCTAAGTCGTACCATTACCTAGGAAGGCGCAATACTGTGCCCACCCCGTTTAGGAGATTTAATGAGTCCCCCGCTAGGTCAAGGATCTTCGAATAACCCGCCCGACAAGGGTTCTCCCTCGCCGTGGTCCAAGTCGCTTCCGTGGATACTGATCGCCTTATTGGTAGGGGTTTTCTTTCTCACTAACTTATTTTCTTTTGGTGCTGATGAAACAAAGTCGATTACCTACTCGAATTTCATAAACCGAGTAGAGAAAGAGCAAGTTAAAAAAGTTGAATACGACCCAGAGACAGGTTCACTGTCAGGGAGCTTTAAAGTCGAAGGCAAAAAAGCAGTTGAGTTTTCGTCAGAAGGCCCCACTAATGACCTTCCCGATTCTGATCTAAAACTTCTGAAAAAATACAATGTGGTTCTTGAATACAAGCGAGCCGGGTCAAACTTTTTTCTTGATCTGATTCCCCTGCTCTTGCCCGCAATATTGATAATTGGTTTCTTTGTGTGGATGAGCCGTCGCGCTCAGGGGCAAATGGGTGCAGTTATGGGTATCGGCAAAAGCCGAGCCAAGTTGTACAACACAGAAAACCCCGCGACCACCTTCGATGATGTTGCGGGCTACGGAATAGTGAAAGCCGAGATAGCCGAAGTCGTAAACTTCTTAAAATTCCCAGCCAAGTTTGAAGCCATCGGCGCACGGATCCCTAAAGGGATTTTGCTAGTTGGTCCCCCCGGGACCGGAAAAACTCTTATCGCCCGAGCAGTAGCGGGCGAAGCTGGGGTTCCATTTATTTCGGTTACTGGTTCAGACTTTATGGAAATGTTCGTAGGGGTCGGCGCTGCTCGAGTGAGAGACCTTTTTCAAACCGCTCGCAAACAAGCCCCAGCAATTATTTTTGTCGATGAGATTGATTCCATCGGTCGCAAGCGTGGCGCGGGCTTAGGCGGTGGCCACGACGAACGTGAACAAACGCTTAACCAGCTCTTGGCCGAAATGGATGGCTTCGAAGCCACTGAGGGGATCGTCATCATGGCGGCCACTAACCGGCCTGATGTTCTTGACGGAGCGTTACTGCGCCCTGGCCGCTTCGATCGCCAGATAATCGTTCCCCTTCCGACTCAAGAAGAGCGAGCACAGATCTTACGCGTTCATATGATTGACAAAAAAATATCTGACTCGGTTGATGTAAATGTTCTTGCCCGAGGAACGCCCGGAATGGCAGGAGCCGATCTTTCTAATTTGGTTAACGAAGCGGTTTTGAACGCCGTACGTCGAGAAGTCGATGTAGCCGAGGCCGAAGACTTTGAAGACGCGCGAGACCGGATTCTGATGGGCCTAAAACGCGACTCCATGGCGATAAGCGACGAAGAAAAAGAGGTCATCGCTTATCACGAAGCTGGGCACGCGGTATTGGCTTACGTGCTTGACCATTCTGATCCAGTTCACAAAGTAACAATTTTGCCCAGTGGCATGGCCCTCGGGGTAACTCAGCAACTTCCGGAAGAAGAAAAACATATTCACAAACGCGAGTACGTAACTGATTCAATTGTCGTTGCTCTTGGTGGCCGCATCGCCGAAGAGATTGTTTTTGGCCACGTATCCACGGGAGCCCAAAACGACCTCGTTCGTATTACTGAATTGGCTCGCCGAATGGTTCGAGAGTGGGGAATGTCCAAACGCATTGGGCCAATGGCGTGGGGAGCACAAGGAGCGGTATTCCTCGGTGAAGACTTGGTCCACACTCGCGATTACTCCGATGAAACTGCTCGAGTTATCGATGAAGAGGTCGAGCGTATTTTGCGGGAAGAAGAAGTCCGCGCCCGAAAAATACTGCGTTCGCACCGAAAAGGACTTAACGCAGTAGCCGAAGGTCTGCTCGCCCAAGAAACTCTTGACGGAGAAGATGTAGCCCGCTTGGTCGACCAGGCCATGGGTCGCCGAGCCGGTGGTTACCGAAAAATTCAGCATGCCGACGGAACGGTGACTGAGGTAAAGCCACCATCTACTAATGGTGCCGCTAAACCTCGCAAGTCGGCCGCTAAACCGCAACCGGCAAAAAATAAACTTAAATAGCGATAAAAATATTCGTCGCTAACGCACGATTCCGAGATCGGGATCAGGAGTCGAGCCTGGCTCTCGGCACTCCGCCAAGGAAGCCCATAGGTCTGATGCGGAAATAGAGCCTACGAAGGCTCGAGCCACTACTCCGACAGAGTCGGCAATCAAAATCATCGGTAGACCAGCGATTTCGTAGCGAGTATGCAAGTCGCGCTGTCGTTCGTAACTAATTTCGTCAACCGCAACTAAGTCAGAAGCAAGCGCGGCGACTTTGGGGCTCAAGTCAACACACGAATCACAGGTCAGCGACGAAAAATAAGCAACTAGCCAAGGCGTACTGGGGCTATTGAAATCATTACGGTCCAGTTGACGAGGAACAGGAAACGCATCTCGAGGTGGCCCTTCCGGAGAGCGGCGTTTAAGGACTAAGGCAACACCAATCGCTACACCAGCGACTAACAGCCCAACGATTATTTGTGTCAACACGAGCCGGGGCCTCGATTCAGCGGATACGGCGAATAGATTTAGCGAAAGGCACTCCGGGGGCTATCGAGACTCCAGGCCCACTAACGCTTCGCCCCACCACTACTAGTCCGTCAGCACTAATAACTAAAACCTGATCTGGACCTATCCCTAGTTCAGTCAAATTAAAAACTGCCCGTTCGTTCGGACCCAACGCGCTGGCCGGAGCGCTACGCGGGCTGTCAGGATCTCCTTCTACGTAGGCGTAAAGCTGTACCGTGATCGCTCGGGAAGTCACGTTAAGCACTTCGATGTTAGAGGTATTCGCATCGCTGATTCGCCCTACGGCGAAGGCCCACTTATTGGCCGCTTCGGGTGATCCGAGAACACTGGCCACGCCGGTAATGGGTGCTGGAGCGGCCCACGTTGCGAATGCTTCGGCAACAATTTTTGTTTTTAAATCCGAACGCACTTCTACTGAATAAGGGAGTCCCGCAGGAGCTTGGCCCCCAATGTCAACTCGGATCACCGATTTGGACGGGACATCTACTCGATCAGTGGACAAAGAAGATGTTCCCCCAAGCAGAATCTTTAACTCAACCTGAGCTCGCGCGGACCCAAAGTTGGCTAGTGAAATTGACTGAGTTGAACCAGATTGGCCGTCGCCAACCGGGAATACCCAACGAGGCTCAGTTTTATTAGCCCCTAAAGATAAGGCCACACCGCTTCGGGTATCAGTGCCATCAAAGTATTGAGAAATCTCACTCACCACTCGGCCAGTGCGGGCTTGCACCACCGCGGCAACTTGACTTTGCCGCCGAATTGTTTCGTGAATTGGAATAGATACTTGGGTTCGGCGAGGAACCGACAGCGCCTGCGTGCTATCAGGAATATCAATTCCCGATTCAGTAAGAAACTTAACGTCCACTATTGCATCATCACCAAAGGGGTTAAACAGCGTAAGCCAACTTTGAGCCGATCGATCAGTAGAAATATCGGCGAAATACCATCGAGAATCTGCTCTAGTCGCACAAGCACCAACCGCGAAATCGTTTCCGCTAACAATTTCGTGTTCCACTACTGCTCGTCCATCAAAAATCTCAACTACCACTCCCACATTGGTCGCTTCGACTAGATCGGAAACTTCAATGCGTTTTTGTCCGTAGGCAGCAATTTTTAATTGTCGAGTTACATCGGTTGCCTTGTCACCAGTCATGACCGAAACAGTTGCTGAAACTGGGCGTTTTTCCAGGTTTCCAATAATCACAGTTTCTGATGCCCGGCCCTTAAGGTCAGAACTTCCCTCCGCGCAATACCACGCAGTAGATAAAGCCCGGGGAGCAGCAATTACTGCGGCGCTTGATGAAATTGGGCCAGACGAAAACGGAACCGATTTTTCTGGTTTCACTTGGCTGACGGCAATCGCTCCGCCGACGACGAGTACGGCCGCAATCAATACTGGCCAACGACGGATACGTGTGCTGGAGGTGACCGGTTTTGAAGTCATCGGATCGGGGTCAGGCGAACTCATGATTCTCCCCAAAAGCCTTCAAGATCATCATCGGCCGGAGAGGCCGCAAAACGTTTAGATCGTTCTGGTCGAAGGGTTGGTTGATTGAGTTCGGAGTGAGAACGTTTGTCCCGACTTCTAAACCACCACCCAATAGCCAGCAACCAAAGAAAGGCCTCAGCGGCAATTAATAAATACCGTTGAGTTTGACCTTTATGGCTAATAGCTACTGAAGTGCGCGACTTGTTTACCCAGCCATTGAATTCAGAAAACGCTTTTTCGTGATCAAGTGTTTCCCCGTTAGCCTGAGCCTGCCACTGGGAGTCGAACGCTTCGCTAAGAAAAATTGTTCCCGCCAGAACCGGCCGTTCGTCATCGAGTGGTTGAGCTTGCTCCACGTCGCTTCCCACTGCTGAGCGCAAAGGTGCCTTAGCGTCTAACGGGATCTCAGAGGAATACGCTTCAGGAATAATAGCGGTAGCGGGAAACCAACTTTGGTTTTCATAAAGTATGAGTCCATTTTCAGTACGAAGACGAGCCAAGTCGAGTTGATTAGCGAGCGCGGCGGTAAGAGCGGGTTGAGGTTTTCCGGCGGTGCCACCGGGACCGTTGATAGAGGGTAAAGCGACATAACGAATACCTGATGGCGCCAACAGGTGGCCCAAGCGAGCAGTGTCGCTAGAAACAGCCGCATTGATTGCCCGCGTTACGACTCGATCAGTAGGAGTCTCGGGTGCTCGTAAGTACTGGCGGAAATCGCCCGGCCCATTACGGGTCATTGTCCACCCAAAATCATCGCCCGACAAAAATGGTTCAAACGGTAAAACTTCCGGATCGCCTACCCAAAGGATTCTGAATTGACCCGACGGAGGTGAATCTTTAGTAAAGGCGAGAGTGTCCGCCCACGATTTATCGGGGGCGCCCCACCGACCACTCACTGAATCAGCCAAGAAACCAAGGCTGCCCAGACTGACGCCCAAAATAACGATAGTCAGCACCGCGACGCGCGCCACCGGGCGAGAAAGCCGATTACCCAAATCTCGATAATCGCCTACCAGCGAATCAATACTCACACCGACGGCGGTGGCTATTCCGAGGGCGGCCAAAATTAATCCAGCCTCGGGGATCACCGTGGTCATTTTCATTCCGAGAATACTTGGAAGCCAAGCGACTGAAAATCCAACCACCGCGAGAAACCATGCTCGAGTAGCCCACGCCAAGCGTGGACCGCGGGCAACCAACAACGCGAGTAGCGCGGCCAGCAGTATCCCCCAACTAGCGATACCCGCACCGGCCGGCCCAGTTTTGAATCGAAGAACATCTAGCAGATCAATCTCTCCTTGATGACTAAAACCCAAAAAAGATTTGTCGGTTTTTCCAATACTGGCGAAGTTGAATGTCCACGGAATCAACAACAACGCGGCGGCCAATACCGAAACTATGGCTGCCATTAAAGCGCGTACGGACGCTCGGAAACCCCCGACAAAAATAGCGGAGATTAAAAAACTCATCGCAACCAGTAGGCCCGCCAAACCTGCGGGTGGGTACCAAGCGGTGGCCAACGCAGTGACTAGCACAAGCCCAAGCAATGGCCGTCGCGACCTTTTTGTCAAAGCGTCAAATCCGCCCGCCCGTATTAGCAGAACGGCCATAAAGGGTAAGAGCGAATAAAGAACTAACGCCCCCAAGCGACCGCCCGCTACTCCATTTCGCCAAACTGGAATAATGGCGTACACAATCGCAGCGGTAATAGCCGCGGGAACACCAGCGGCCACGATGCGCATCAACCGATAAACACCAAATGCACCCAACAGCGCACTACCGACGACAACCAACGTTTGCGCTAACCCACTGGCACCAAAAAGAACGGCAGTAATTGTTGAAGTGACAACTAAAACTGGCGACGCAAAAGCGCCTGATCCAAGCCCCGTATGTCGCCAAGATGAAGAGAACTCAGCCAACATCGCCTGAATTCCTGGCCACGGGGAAAACGATCCAACCGCGGGGACGCCTTGGGTGAGCAGGTCTCGAGAACCAAAAATGAATATAACCAACAATGAGATAAGCGCCATGACGGCGGGCGTTCGTAACCCATCGCTTACCTGATCAAAAAAACTTCCGACTCTATCGCCCACCGACTCAAGGCGTTCATCGGCTTGATTGTGTTCAACAAACGAATCAAATCGAGAACGAAGACCTACTTGTAACTCGTGTAAGTCTGAGTCTTTAATTACCCGTGAACTTTGAACGCTTTTACGGGCAACTCGCAAACGGCGAAAATGAATGAGGCTCCACCACCACGAACGAAACTCTGCGGCCGCTACATGCCGGTTTGCAGTAGGCAAAAGAACTAACGCCTGAATCGAACTGCCAAAAAGACCTAAAGGGATCAACCATAAAAGTGTTAGCCGTGAATAACAAGTCATCACCACCCGTAAACGGGCTCGTGCTAGTGATCGCAATTCATTACGGTTCGCTTTGGTTGATTTTTCTTTCTCCCTTTCCCCCTTAATCGTTTGGGGGGATTGCTCAACTACCCCAACAGCATCTGGAGCAATAACGACCCGAGCACCAATCAACCATGAACGCCAGCAAAGATCTAAGTCTTCAGAGCCCGGTGACGTTTCTGGATCGAGTCCGTGAAGAGCAGAAAATAAATCAGCCCTTACTAAAAAAACAGAACTGGATACGAAAAAAACATCGCGAACGTTATCGTGCTGTTCTTGATCAATTTCGTTTGGCTCTATTCCGGTATGAGAGCCACCAAAACGGTCTATGGACCGACCAACTTCAAGCAAAGTATTAGGCTCGCCGTCTTTCCCAGGGTTAACCAGCTTCGGTCCGACGATGCCGGCATTAGACCGATAAGCCTCTTCCACCATTATCCGTAGAGCGGAAGGATCAAGAACAACATCGTCGCTGACTACGAGGTAAAAACTGGCTCCGTCTACTGCCCCGATTGCTTCGTTAACGGCTTCGGCGGTTCTTACTTTGCCGCCCAGTCGTCGAACGATTGCCGTTGGCAATCTGGCCCCAACTCGAGGAGTGAGATCGAACTCTGACCCCGCATCGACTACTAAAACCGTAAGCGCGGGATAATCCTGAGCGCCTAGAGCGCTCAGGACGGCTTCGAAATCTGGACCCGGATCGGTGGTTACGAGCACCGCCACTACCGGAGGGACTTCGGACGAGGCAAAAATACTCTCCGGCGCCGATGAGCCCAGATCGCCCAAAATCGGGTCAGAGCCCCCAAGGCCCTCAGATGTACTCATGAGCGAGAATAATCATACCGGTGTGCCCCCAATATTTGAGCGACCCCGATGGTCCATCTCATTTATGTCCTTATTATTTATAGGTTTTAGTAATCTTACGCCTCTACTTAATAAACTCCTTCCCGCTCATCCCAATGCGAGCCACCAACGCTAATGTGGCCGACATGCTTGCTGCATTAGCTGGTGGTGTTGGAGCAGCCCGCTTTCTTTCTGGACTGCTTGATGTAGTACCCGCCACCGAAGTAACGGCCATTGTTAACACTGGGGACGACGACAAGTTTCACGGGCTGTGGGTCTGCCCCGATCTTGACAGTGTGACTTATCACCTAAGTGGAAACCACAACCATGAGATGGGTTGGGGATTAGCCGACGAAACTTTCCGAGTTATGGAAGGGCTAGACCGATTCGGCTCTCCGACGTGGTTCCGATTAGGTGATCGAGACCTTGCTACTCATTTATACCGAACTGAACGATTGAACGCAGGGGCCACGCTGAGTGAAGTTGCGTCTGAAATAGCGAAAGCATGGGGATTAGAAATCAACTTGATTCCTATGACTAACGATCGTGTCGCCACTCGAATTACGATCGCCGATAATCACGAAGAGCAAAGTCTTCAAGAATGGTTTGTCAAAAACCAAAGTACGCCCGTAGTTGAGTCAGTCCGATTTGAAAATGCCGAAATGGCGCAAGCAGCACCGGGAGTAATTGAGGCTCTAAGCCAAGCCGAAACAATCATTATCTGCCCGAGTAACCCGATCATTTCGATTAGCCCAATATTGGCGGTGCCAAAAATACGAGAGGTTCTGATAGATCGACGTGACCATGTAGTTGGAGTCAGTCCCATTATTGCCGGGAGAACCGTTCGTGGCCCTGCTGATCGTCTAATGGATGCGTTAGGGATAGAGGTCTCCTGCGTCGGCGTGGCGGCTACCTACCAAGATTTTTGTGGAACACTCGTAATCGATTCGCGTGATGCCGACTTAGCCGGTCGAGTCAATTCCCTTGGTGTGCGAGCCGTAATAGCTGACACCATGATGAGCAATTCTCGAGTAGCAGCCGCTTTAGCACGCGAGACGGTGGCTGCCCGAACGTGACCTTAAGCATTATTCCAATTTTTGGGATTGGCTCTATAGAACCAGACGCTGACCTCGCCGAAATAATAAACGGTGCGGCCAATACACAAGGCACGCCAATCGAGACGGGTGACTGCTTGGTGATCACCCAAAAAATTGTTTCCAAAGCAGAAAACCGGCTGGTAAAAATAGACCATCAAGACATTCAAGGTCGCCGGCGCCTTATCGAATCAGAGTCGGTTCGAATATTGCGAACTCGAGGTGAGCTAGTCATCAGCGAAACTGCTCATGGTTTCGTTTGTGCGAATGCAGGAATAGATTTCTCAAATGTTCCTAGTGGCTATGCCGCCTTATTGCCTATTGATTCAGACCGTTCAGCTCAACGTGTGCGCAGCGCAATGCGATCTCGCCAAGGAGTGGAGGTCGCCGTAATAATCTCCGACACTTTTGGCCGGCCTTGGCGGGCGGGTGTAACCGATGTGGCAATCGGCGTGGCGGGTATCGCGGCAATAATTGATCTACGGGGTGAGTTGGACGCTAACGGCCGAGAACTAACGGTCACCGAAGTCGCTATTGCCGACGAAATTGCGGGAGCGGGAGAGCTAGTTATGGGGAAATCAACTTCAGTCCCAGTAGCCATAGTTCGTGGAGTTGATAAAAGTTGGCTAGGCGAAGGTCGCGCACGCGACCTTATAAGACCAGCCGGTGAAGACCTTTTCCGGTGAACGTTCCCGAATTTTTGCGCGCCCGTAGATCGGTTCGCTCTTTTTCAACTACACCAATAGACCGAAGCACTCTTGACGTTCTAATTTCTGCTGCTCTCATCGCCCCCGCCCCTCACCACTCCCAGCCCTGGCGTTGGGCCGTTCTTGAAAGTGATTCAGCAAAACAATCGCTGAGTAAATCAATGGGAGACAGCTGGAGTCGCGACATGCAAAACGATGGCGTTCCCGAGGAAAAGGTGCTGGAGTTAGTAGCCAAATCAATGGCGCGCATCAATGCCGCTCCGGCAGCCCTGCTGGGGTGTCTAACCCACTCCGGACTAGATCGCTACCCCGACAAAGTCCGCCAAGACGCCGAGTGGTCAATGGCACAGTTGTCGTTGGGTGCAGCCATAGAAAATTTGATGCTTAGCGCGACCGAATTAGGACTAGCCACGTGCTGGGTGGCGGCGCCCATATTTTGTTCTGAACAAGCGCGTGAATCTTTATCACTACCAGAAACTTGGATCCCCCAAGCGCTGATTCTCGTGGGCAACCCCGACGCTGAATATATTCCTAGAGAACGGCCAGAAATTTCGTTAGACGAATTTAGAACTTTTTACTGACGCGCTAGCGCGACCTGAACCAATCAATCGTGCGCCGAAGCCCAGTTTCTAAATCAGTCCAGGGCTTCCAACCTAAATGGATATCAGCCCGACCAGGATCGAGGACAGAACGCCGCAGTTCTCCTGGCCGTTGCGCGGCATAACGGGAGGGCTCAGCAAACCCTGCCACCGAAGCCATGGTGTCAAAAAGTTGTTGTACTGAGGTTTCTACTCCCGTTCCAATATTCATAATAAGACCACCACCTTTTTGTCCTGCCCGAACAAAGGCATCGCACACGTCGTCAACAAAAACAAAATCTCGCGTTTGTTCGCCGTCGCCAAAAATAGTGGGGCGTTCCCCGGCTAATAATTTGTTGGAAAAAATTGCTATTACCCCAGCCTCGCCATGAGGATCTTGCCGAGGTCCATAGACATTGGCCAACGCCAATACGCTGTACTCTAAACCTTGAATTTCTCGAAAGTAATACAAATAATCGCCAACTGCTTTTTTAGCTACTCCATAAGGTGACAGTGGGTGCTGGGGGTGACCTTCCCTAGTCGGCACCGACTCAGGGACCCCATAAAGAGTTCCTCCTGAACCAGCAAAAATAACTTTCTGAGTTCCCGCCGCTAGAGCACCCGTCATAACATTTAGTGATCCGATGATGTTGACTTCAGCATCAAGAACGGGGTTGTCAATAGAAACTACAACGCTGGGCTGAGCGGCCAGATTATAAATAATTTCTGGTTTTTGGTGGGCGATCAACTCACAAATCGCCGTGGTCCGAACGTCAATACGGTGAAAAGTACACCGTTGATTGCGTTGAGCTCGAGCTTCGGTCAAATTAGCGAGAGACCCGGAAGAAAGATCGTCGGCGACATCGACATCGTGGCCTTCGGCCAGCAGTCGATCGACCAGAGTCGACCCGATGAACCCAGCACCGCCAGTTACTAGTACTCGCATATCTATTAGTCTGCCCGAGAACCAGGTGCCAACCGTGCGCCCTTCATCGTCGCTCCCGGCGCTATTTTGGCCCCCGCACCAATTATTGAATCGTCAATAACCGAAGCCCCGTCTCCGATTATCGCCCCAGATCCAATGATGGAATCAGAGATATTCACGCTTGTGCCCACGGTTACTTGGTCATGAAGGACTGACCGAACAACTTGGGTGTCGGGTCCTAGCGAAGATTTTGTTCCGATGGTGGAACCATCAATTACCACTCGGGCCGAGATACCCACCTCCGCGCCGAGGAAAGAAGGGGGCGAAACTTTAGCCGTGGGGTCAACCGATACCGACCCATTTTGCCAACAGCAGAGTTCAACTTCTTGAGCGCCCATTACCGGAGGTTTTCCCATGACACCTTCAAGAACGTCAAAGTGGGCTTGGCGATATTTCTCCGGAGTTCCGATATCAAGCCAGTAACCTTTTGTTGCTAAAGCGTAAAGCGGCGCGGCAGCAGCGAGCAGAGTCGGAAAAGTTTCCCGCTCGATCGAAACCGGGACACCCGCAGGAATAGCCGAAAACGCCGCGGGCTCTAATATGTAAGTCCCCGAGTTAATCCACTGAGTAGGAGCTTGTTCTCGTTTAGGTTTCTCAATGAACTCCACCACTCGCCCGTCAGAAGAAGTATCTACTACCCCAAACGCTGAAGGATCGTCAACCCACGTAAGGCTTATGGTCGCGTCGGCTTTGTGTTCTACATGAAAGTTTTCCATCTCTGCGAGATTCAGTGAAGTTAGTACATCACCGTTACACACAACGCATCGCTGTTGTATTCCTAACTCGTCAACTGCAAACCGAATTGCGCCAGCCGTACCCAGTGGAGATGACTCTACGACATAGCGCAAATTAATATCACCAAAACGGTTATTAGGAAAATGAGCGACAAAGGCATCGGGAAGATACCCCAAAGACAGAACTACGTCTTTAATCCCGTAACTAGCAAGCCAGTCGAGTTGGCGCTCGAGGAACGCTACTTCCACAATCGGTAACAGCGGTTTAGGCGTTGTAGTAGTTAACGGCCGGAGTCGAGTTCCCTCGCCGCCCACCAAAATAATTGCTTGCACGGACTAAAAGCCTGTAAAGGTTACGGCTTCACCGGAAGCGTGGTGGTAGTGGCCGCCTCCGATGCCCCCGGCCCAGCAGTACGACAACCGGAGGTATTGATGGCCTTAGGATTGCCGCCATCATTAGCCGGGGTAGCAGTTGCGTTGGGTGGAACTCCCAAGGAGTACGATTTAGGCACAAAACCAATAGCGATTACTTCGCCATCGGTAAGACGAACGTCGGATGGATTACGGAATTGATTTTTACAATTAACTGAATACTTAACTACCCCCGCCTGCCCCGCGTACAAAGTACCGGGTGGGCACTTGTCGCCATTAGAAAAATCAGTTTTTCCGGGATCAGTAGCAGGGCCTTCCCAGAGCGATAAAGAATCTTCTGACGCGCTCCACCCCCCGTAAGAAAGAAAGCGGCCAAAGGTAGCGTTAGTTCCACCTTCTGATGAAGTAAACGGATGAGTGTGGATGAAACCATCACCATGAGTGTGGATTCCGATTCGCACATTGATATTTTCTGCCGAGTTTTCGAACTCGGCCGGTGGCGATATCCATTCACCGCAGATGTTGGCGGCTAGAGCGGTGTGCCAATGATCACCCGGTGCTCCGGTGGTTGGATTTCCTGGTTGCGGAGACACGCCCGATGAGTCTGACCCCCCACGAACTAAAACGATTCCCACTACCCCGAACAACACGATGAGCGACATGGCGGCTGCGAACCAGCGACCGCCACCACGGCGCTTTCCTTGCCTACCGGCGGCGCGAATTCGTGCTCGGGTGTATTTAGACTTGGCCATAAGTAAACAGATTACTTCTTGAGCGGTCGAGACATTCGCCGCAAGGATAAGGCTTTAAACCCAATGAGTGTCAATGCTCGAAAAGATAGGTAAATCGCCGCGGGAATAAGAAGAATCTTTTTGACCCCCGTCCAGCGTTTGACGGCAAATCGCCAAAGCGAACGATGATGAGCCACGATCATGCGATAAGGATGACGCTGGGTGCTAACGGCACCTAGATGAATCACTGACCCACTCGGTTCGTAGGCAACCCGCCAACCCGCCCGACCAAGCCGCCAACATAGATCGACGTCTTCTACGTACATAAAATAGTCATCGTCAAAGCCACCAACCTGATCAAGCGCGCTCCGGCGGAGCCAAATCATCGCGCCCGAAACCCAATCCACATCACGAGCTTTATTGGGGTCGAAGTCAAGTTCTTGATAGCGCCGAGTAAACCGATTCTTGGGCATCACCAATCCCAGCGTGCCGTGCCCAACTACATCGCGAAGTTGGGGAACTTGTCGAGCCGATGGATAGTGATCCCCAGAAGTAGAAAATACTGCGGGGCCTAAAGCACCCAAATCGGGTTCCGCACTAAACCGTTTGAGCATGGCGGCGGCGGTTCCAGCCTTGATCTCTAAATCAGGATTGCACACCACAACTACATCGGCTCGAGTTGCCCTAATCCCAAGATTGGCCGCTCCGGAATAGCCGAGATTGCGTTCAGATAAAATGACTTTTACATCAGGCCAAGTTTGACGAAGTTGACTTATTGAATCATCGGTTGAGGCATTATCAACAACAATGATCTCAAATACTCCGGCGCTGGTATCTAACAATAGGGTCGCCACACAGTCAACTAGGCACCGACCAGCATCAAAATTTACGACTACCGCCGCCCATGCGGGTTTGTACTCAGTCACCATTAGATCTAAAACTCAATTACTACGACAATCAACACGGGCGAGTACGCAAAGCCGGCGGGCCCAGTTTGCTTTCGTTGCTAATCGGAGCAGGGGTTTCAGTAGCTAGGTCTGTAGTCCCACTCGTTGCCGGAACGCTGGTCGAAATTGGCTTGACCAACTTTTTAAATCCTGTCCCTAGCACCAATTCGACATCAGAACCCTTAAGGCTCGAATCCTTAACCAGCCGGGCGCGTGGATCGACATAGGAAAATAGCGTCTTGGCTTTAGACTCGGATCCGGGCCGGAAGCGAATTTCAGTAAGCGCGATCGTCCCCCGGTCGTCGTTGCCCGTACCACCATCTTTGAACCCAAATTTAACTAGCTCTTTAAGAGTGGCGGAAGCAAGCCCTTCCTTCTGGGAAGCATTGAGAACTTTGACCTTTATGGTGCTCGGATCAACCGTCTCCGTGGCTGGCGGTGGAGCATTTCCGAATTCTTTCAACTTAGCGATCATTTCATTCGCTTCAGGCTGCTTGGGAATTAACACCGACTGACCCTGTTCAGTGCCAGAACTCCAAGGCAAAGTCTGAAAATCGAGTGCACTCTGATCATTAGGGTTGATAGTACGAAAAGCATCGATTAAATCGAAAATGTCACCTTTGCTTAATGACGAATCAACCGTAAGATTTTTGAGTGCTTGGTCAGCAATTTCGTTAGCAGTTAGAGGATTATTTAGCCCCTTTTGCACAGCAATACCCGCTAACCGGCGTAAAAAATCTTGCTGACGGGCAATGCGGTTTATATCTGGAACTGCATCGGCAGGATACCAACGGTTAGTTTCTACGTTGTAATACTCCAAGTAGCGGCTACGCACGTAGGCTAGGGCGTTGTAACCATCAAGACGAATACAGCCACCCGCGATAACCGATAACCCCGTTAACTCATCACGGGCCGGATAAGGGAAATAAATTGGCACGCTCCCAATAGCATTAACTATTCCGCGAAAACTTTCAAAGTCAACTTCTATGTAGTGATTAATATCGATTCCGTAATTTGCTTTTAGCGTTTCGATAGTCTTATCTGGCCCATCGTTGAAGGCGGCATTAATTTTTGAGTTTCCTACTCCGGGGATATCTACCCATAGATCGCGGGGAAACGAGACGGCCAAAGTCTGTTGTGAGCCTGGCTCAACGTGGATCACCATCATCGTGTCTGAACGTTGTCCACCAACATCAGAGCCCGTGCCAAACGCCTCTTCTTCCGTTGAGCCTTGCACGAACGATCGAGTGTCAGAGCCAATGAGAAGATAATTGGCTCCCTCGGGTGGCGCCGACGCTACCGCCACATCAACTCGCTTTATGACCGAAAGTTTGGAATCAATAGCCAGGTTGACCCCAACTATCCCTACGACCATGAGCGAGGTGGTCACCGCCAAAGCCACCGCGAGGCGGAACGGAAAGGCGCGCAGAGGCGAGTTAGTAGAAGCCACGAGACCTAGATCTTACTGGCCGGCCAATAGGGACTGACCTCAGGCCTCCCCCAGAATGGCTTACGGCCAAATCAGCACCGACTAGCGCTGAGGCCCTACCGTGGCCTTATGGCGGAACTAAAAGTCCCAGCACTCGGTGGATCGATTTCGCCACCGACTAGCGCGGCGTACCCCGTCGTGATCCGCTCGGGAGCAACCACCACAGTTGCCGCCGAACCCGTAGAAATAGTACGAGCCAATGGCGCTGATGCACTACAACAATTCGACGCGTTAACTCCTGGTTGGTGGGCAGGATTTTTCTCTTACGACCTTGGTCGCAGCATCGAGTGGGTTAATAATCGAGATAGTTTCGGAGCCGATACTTTACAATCCAACTTGTCCCAAAGTTCTGTTCCTGATCTTATTCTTGCTCGCTACGATGCTCGGTGGGTAAGCAATGGAGTCCGCAGCCACTTTGAAGGTTCTAACAAAGCAGTAGCCCGACTAGAAAAACTTATAACTAACGCACCACTAGAACCTGAAGTTCCCGATCTGGTGTCTAGCTCTTCAAGTCTTAATAGCGAAGAATTTACTGAGGGAGTGCGAAAAATTCTTAATTTGATCGACTTGGGTGAGTGTTACCAAGTAAATCTTTCTCGCCAACTCTCTTGGGATCAAGTCATAGACCCTCGTTCGCTTTATCGAGCTTTATCAGCAGCCAACCCTGCTCCCCATTCTTCATTGCTAATTCTGCCCAACGGTGACGAAACCATTTCAGTCGTCAGTGCTTCACCAGAGAGTTTTTTAACTTGGAGCACCGAAGACTCAAAAACTACCGTCAAGACTCGCCCCATAAAAGGAACTGGTCGAGATGCTCACAGTTTGGGTGCGAGCGCTAAAGATCGAGCGGAGAACGTCATGATCGTTGACCTTGCCCGCAACGACTTAGGCCGAGTCTGTGATTTTGGATCGATTCACGTTCCTGATCTTTGTTCAGTAGAAGAACACCCCGGCCTCTGGCACCTAGTGAGCACTGTTCAGGGGACGAGTAGTAAAAAAGTGCGTCCAGGTGATCTACTCCGAGCAACTTTTCCTCCGGCCTCAGTTACCGGAGCGCCAAAACCTGGAGTTCTGCAGATCATCGAAGATCTCGAACCCGTGCGTAGAGGAATCTACTGTGGCGCTATTGGATGGGTTGACACTCAACGCCACGCCGGTGACCTTTCGGTCGCGATTAGAACTTTTGTTGCTGCGGGCAAGCGAACCACTCTGGGCGTGGGGGGAGGGATCGTGGCCGACTCGGATCCGGATTCTGAGTGGCAAGAAACCGAACTAAAGGCTGCTCGCATTCTTAGTGCGGTAGGTGCACGCGACGTAGGTATTGCCGTCTAACGTAAATAGCGATGACTGTGATTTGGGTTAACGGAAAATTATCTAAGCCAGAAAAAGCCGTCGTGTCTCCGCTTGACCACGGAATTCTCGTCGGTGACGGAGTGTTCGAGACGATCTGCGTTTATGACCGAGTCCCTTTTGCTTGGCGGAGACACTACGAACGGCTACTTACTTCTGCCGCCGGACTAGGACTAGCCGTTCCGGCATCTTTTGAACTGCTTAAAGCGGCTAACGAAGTTATCGCCAGTAACGACCTCGACCACGCTCGGCTACGCGTAACCATCACCGGTGGCCCTGGCCCATTGGGATCAGAACGAACCGGCGCACCCGAAACTGTGATCGTGGCGATAGGCACCATTCCCGATTGGGCTGACGCAGAAAAATGCGTAGTGGTGCCGTGGCGTCGCAATGAATACGGTGCGACTACGGGATTAAAAACGATCTCCTACGCGGAAAATGTCCGAGCGCTCAATTACGCCCGGCTAATGGGAGCGGGTGAAGCAATTTTTCTTAACACCCGCGGAAATATTTGTGAAGCCACGGGGTCAAATATCTTTTTTGTTAAAGACGAAGTGCTGGTTACTCCCCCCCTTAGCAGCGGATGTCTAGCGGGAGTAACCCGTGATTTAGTACTGCTTTTAGCAAAAAATCTAGGCATTGCAACTAGCGAACAAGACCTTTCTTTTTCTGTGGTTTCAGAAGTTAGCGAAGCATTTCTTACTTCAACAACTAGAGAAGTCCAGGCTATTGCTCAGATTGACGACATTATTATTCCCAACTCAGCCGGCGTCGTCGTGAAACATCTCTCAGAGGCTTACACTGACTTGCGCCGCCGCGAATGTGATCCGTAAATCTAATAACAAATACCATGATTAGCGTAATTAAAAACTACGCAAATGAACTACGTCGCCGACTGATACCACGACATGTTCTCCGTTTATTTTAGTAACTAGTAAACGGCCGCTACTATCGATATCAGTAGCAATTCCTTCAAATGTTTCGTTGCCAAGGTCCACTCGAACCGATGTACCTAATGTGACCAGTCGAGCCCGGTAGGCTGAAATCACTGACCAATGATTCCCAGAACTTATTTCATCACTCCAGAACGCCAATCGAGAAAGAAACGAGTTAAGCAAATCATCTCGCGTAATAGTTTTTTCTAGTTCTAGCGCGCACGAAGTGGCGACGGCAGAAACTTCGGCGGGAAATTCTTTTTGCTCTAAGTTGCAGCCCACCCCGACCACGATGGCGATCTCTGGACTATTACTCTTATCGCCCGGTGGCAAAATTGATTCGGCAAGGACTCCCGCCAATTTTCGATCCCCCACCACGACATCGTTGGGCCACTTCAATCCAGATCGAGAACTAAGTTCACTCGGCAACCCTTCCAGCAAAGCCAGCGACGCCGCCATCGCCACGGTATTTACTTTTTCGAGTTCGATCTCAAGGCGAAGTAGCACTGAGACCAGCAACGAGGTGCCCGGTGGTGCCACCCATGCTCGCCCGAGACGACCTCGACCGGCCGACTGATGATCAGCTGACGCCACCAATCCGGAGGGAGCTCCGGCCCGAGCCTCGTCTAGTACCCAGCGATTAGTGGAGTCGATGGTGGGGAAATGGCGTATGTCCCAGCGATCCGAGCGATCAATAGCCGAGTCGGTCTCCATAGGTCGTAGGATACGACGTCACCGAAGTGAATGCTTCCAAAAGACGGCCGAGCAAAGAGGTCCCGTGTTCCAACGAGTATTGATAGCCAACCGAGGCGAAATCGCTATCCGCGTCATGCGGACTTGTCGCGAATTGGGCATTGAAACCGTAGCGGTCTACTCCGACCTTGACCAGAATGCTCAACACGTGCGCTACGCCGACATGGCTTTTGCCCTCGGCGGAAAAACTGTGGCCGAAAGTTATCTTCAGAGCGACCGCATTTTAGAGATTATTCAAGAATCTAAATCTGATGCGGTACACCCCGGCTACGGATTTTTTTCGGAGAACGCAGACTTCGCTCGCCGCGTTACCGATATCGGCGTCGCCTGGATTGGTCCTCCTCCTGAAGCAATAGAGATCATGGGGGACAAGATCTCGTCACGAAAAGCTGCGGTGGTAGCTGAAGTTGCTTCGGTACCAGGAACGCTTGACCCCATTAAAGATGTTTCCGAAATCGTTTCTTTTGGCCAAGAGTTTGGCTGGCCGGTAGCGATTAAAGCCGCTTACGGTGGCGGGGGTAAAGGATTAAAGATTTGCGAAAATGCGGACGAAGCCCAAGAGGCTTTTGAGTCGGCCGCGCGTGAAGCTCAGGCTTACTTTGGCCGATCAGAGGCATACCTTGAGCGTTATTTAACCAACCCTCGTCATATTGAAGTGCAAGTCTTCGCCGATAAGCACGGAAACGCAGTTTGGTTAGGTGATCGAGATTGTTCTACTCAGCGCCGGCACCAAAAACTCATCGAAGAAGCTCCGGCGGCGAATCTTCCCGACTCTGTTCGTACGGCAATGGGCGAGGCCGCCACCAAAATCGCCTTGAGCTGTGGATACGTAAACGCCGGCACGGTCGAGATGCTTTACGAAGACGGTGAGTTTTGGTTTTTAGAGATGAACACGCGACTCCAAGTTGAGCACTGTGTAACCGAAGAAACTACCGGCCTCGATCTTGTGGCCGAGCAACTACGAGTAGCGGCGGGTGAGCCGCTATCGTTCACTCAAGATCAGATCGTCTGCAATGGCCACGCAATCGAGTGCCGAATAAACGCAGAAGACCCCAGCACGGGATTTCTACCTTCGCCCGGAACTATCACCGAAATGACAATTCCCGCGGGACCCGGAGTGCGTTGGGACAGCGGATACGAAGAAGGCGACGCAATTTCTGCTTACTACGATAACTTGATTGGAAAGTTAATAGTGTGGGCACCCGATCGGCCCGCAGCCATTAGTCGTATGCGGCGCGCGCTAGCCGAACTCAAAATTGCGGGCGTGAAAACTACTGCTCCGGCTCAAGAATTGCTTCTATCGCTTCCTGCTTTCGCTGAGGCTCGACATACAACTAAGTGGCTCGAAAAAGATTTAGCCGAAGATGCTTTCTCGGCTATCTCGTCGACTCCAGACTCAATATCCGATTCGTCGATCAATTTCGCCGAGCGGTTAATCCCTATTGAGATTGACAAAAAAAGATTCTCGGTGAAAGTTTGGATGCCCGTTGACGTATCGCCGACCGGGAAGGCTAATCCTCGACCTCGACCTGCTCGTTCTGCAGGATCAAGCTCTAGCAACGGCACTATCTCCTCACCCATGCAAGGAACAATCGTTAAGATTTTGGTTTCGGTGGGAGACAAGGTTGAGATTGGTCAAGCCCTATTAGTACTTGAGGCGATGAAGATGGAGAACCAAATCAACTCTGAGAGTGCTGGAGTAATAAAAGAGCTACGCGTGGAGGCAGGGGCAACCGTAGGCGCCGGAGATGTTCTCGTAGTAATCGAATAACTCGAACCATATGAACGAGCTTCGAACCGATCGTCTTACTGGTCGCAATGTAATTATCGTTCCCGGGCGTGCCACTAGGCCAGTAACGTCACCCGATAGAACTGTGGGCGCGACCAGTAGCGGTACTGCCGACATCGCAAAATGCCCATTTTGTGTCGGTAACGAGGCAACAACTCCGCCCGAGGTTTTTCGTACCGGATCCGGAGACCCCGACACCCCGGGATGGCGAGTACGAATTGTCCCTAACTTGTATCCGATTGTCGATGAAACCAAGGTCTCCCCTATTGCTCAAGGTTGCCATGAAGTAGCCGTGTTGTCCCCCAACCACGGGAATGACTTTGGTGGCCTCTCTGACCTAGAAGCCAACGAAGTGCTGCTCAGTTTGCGGGCCCGGACTATTTTTCATCGCGACTCAGGCCGAGCCCACACCCAATTGTTTATAAACCAAGGCCGCACTGCGGGGGCATCGATTGCCCACCCTCACGCCCAGCTCGTGACTCTTGATGCAGTACCTCCGATGGTGGAAGAGGAGTTGCAACGTTTTGCTAACTCCCCTGACAATATTCTCCGCCAAGATTTCGAAGAGTCCTCTGGTGCTGGTGCTGAAGTTTTGACGGTAGGGCGAGTACAGGCATGGTGTCCGTTAGGCAGTACCTCGTCTTACGTTGTGCGTATAGCCGAGATTGATTCCGAAGTAACCCCCACAGTTGGAATTGAAGATGCGAGCGATGAGTTGCTAAACGAAATGGCGATCGCGCTACGCGATGTTCTATTCATGCTGACTAAAACTCTTAACGAGCCTGATTACAATGTGGTATTTCACAACGCACCCACAAGCGACAAACTGAGAGAAAATTATCAGTGGTGGATAGAAGTTATTCCTCGTATCTCGGTACTAGGAGGGTTTGAACTCGGTTCCGGTATTTACGTAAATACTGTTGAGCCAGTTGTTGCGGCAAAAACTTTGGCGGACGCTATTTAACTACGTGCCGGTAAATTTTGCCTTTCCTGGCCCATCGGTAAGGAAAGATTTAATTCCGACCGCGGCATCTTTAGTAGAAAATGCTTCCGTGAATGCTTCCGCCTCGCGATCAAGGCCAGCTGATAATGATCCGTCGAGACCCGAATCGATAGCCCTCTTGGCTAGTCCAATAGCCACCGATGCTCCCGCAGCTAAAGAGCCGGCCCACGCTAAAGCCGTTTCTTCGACTTCTCCATCAGCCACCACGCGATCAACTAGACCAAAATCGAAAGCCTCTTGAGCCTTGACGGTGCGCCCGGACCACACCATTTCTTTGGCCCGAGCCGGACCTACGAGCCGAGGCAAGCGCTGCGTGCCCCCCGCTCCGGGGATTATTCCTAACAAAACTTCTGGTTGCCCAAGACGAGCCGTGTCGCCCGCCACTCTCAAGTCGCAAGCCAAAGCAAGTTCGAGTCCACCGCCAAGAGCAAAGCCCCTTATTGCCGCTATAACCGGCCGATGAATTGAGGCTACGGCATCGAAAGCCCGGCGAAAGGTAGCGGACACCGAGGCAGCAGCCTGGGCGTCAGAAAACTCCGCGATATCTGCTCCGGCGGCAAACGCTCGATCGGAACCGGCCACCACAACTGCCCCTAGATCGTCAACTTTTAGCAATCCTTCGGCAATAACCGCGAGTTCAACCAGTAACGACTGCGATAGTGCGTTAAGGGGCGGACGAACAATGCGAATTCGAGCCAATCGAGGTTGCGGCCAATCGAGAACTACTTGTTCATTGCTCATTAAATCAATCCTTTATTTCGACAATCAAGACCGGCCGAGAAGGCTGCTAGCCGCGGTATACGGATCTAACTTGCGAGCTACGAGCTTGATAACAGCTTTATCAAATTTTGAACCACTGCATAGTTCTTTTGCTCCATTAGCAAGAGATGCGGCGACGATAGCCTGCAACTCTTCTGCCAAGCGTAGAGTTCGTTTTTTTTCGCCTAAACCAGTGCTATCTAAAAACTCTCGGTGATTATCGATCGCTTCGTGTAATTTGGGGACACCCGTTCCTTTGGTCGCCACTGTTTCGATAATGGGTGGAATCCAATCACGATCCGAAGAGAGCTCGAGCATCACCGCGAGATTGCGAACTGCTTCATCAGATCCGGGCCGGTCAGATTTATTGACCACAAAAATATCGGCCACTTCAAGAAGTCCCGCCTTATTGGCCTGCACCTGATCGCCCCAGCCGGGGTTCACTACTACGACTGTCGTATCGGTTGCCCGGGCAACATCAACTTCCACCTGTCCAACCCCTACCGTTTCGATAATTATCCAAGGGAAACCTGCCGCATCAAGAATGCGCCCAGCCTGGGGAGTCGCAAGAGCCAGACCACCAAGATGGCCGCGCGTAGCCATTGACCTAATAAAGACTCCGTCATCAGTGGCGTGATCTTGCATGCGCACTCGGTCGCCCAGTATTGCTCCTCCGGTAAATGG
>CAFBOF010000005.1_pt1 | contig 67761 bp, 67 predicted proteins | sample 7269391 | NCBI WGS metagenome assembly CAFBOF01 (sample SAMEA6814105, study PRJEB35770) | uncultured Actinomycetes bacterium | biome: Freshwater; feature: Freshwater reservoir; material: water | place: Czech Republic | collected 2017-07-26 | depth 30m m
AGCAGTTACAAAAGGGTCGGTCGGCATCGCTATCTCCCGTCTGGTTCGGTACGAAGGTCGTAACGCACCAGAGCGAATACTAACGAGTCGTAGAGCGCTTGCCACGATGCTTCGATGATGTTTTCGCTCACCCCGATCGTGGTCCAAGTGCGAGTGCCGTCGCTGGAGTCGATGAGAACGCGCGTCACTGCACCCGTGCCTTGTCCGGTGTCGAGAACTCGCACTTTATAGTCGGTGAGATGAACTCCTTCTAGGGCGGCAAAGTCGTCACCGAGCGCGCGCCGTAGAGCGGTATCGATGGCATTAACCGGACCATTACCTTCGGCGGTAGCAATACGCCGGTCTGAGCCAACGCTTAGCCGGATAGTGGCCTCGGTGCTAACTGCGCTCTTGCTATTGGTCGTCGCAACTACATCGTCAGTCACTACTCGGAACGACTCAACCGAAAAATAATTCTGTTCCCAGCCGCTAGCTCGACGCAGAAGCAACTCCAGAGAAGCGTCGGCTACTTCAAAGTGAAAACCTTCGTGCTCCATGCGTTTGAGGGTGTCGACGACATCATGAACCTGCGGGCCATCGAGCTCGATGCCGAGCTCTTGGGCCTTAAGCAACACCGTCGACTTGCCGGCCAACTCGGAGACAACAAAACGAGTGCCGTTACCGACGGTTTTGGGGTTGATGTGCTCGTAAGCGTCGGAGCGTTTAGCGATAGCGCTGGTGTGGAGTCCCGCCTTATGGGCAAAGGCTGATTCGCCGACATAGGGGGCCTGGGCGAACAGCGCCATGTTGACCAACTCGGCCACATGGTGCGCTACTGGGGTTAGGCGCTCTAAGCGATCGGCGGGGATGGTTTCGATGCCCATCTTTAGAGTGAGGTTCGGGATGATGCTCACTAGATTGCAGTTTCCGGTGCGCTCGCCGTAACCGTTAATAGTTCCTTGCACCTGCACGGCACCCGCACGCACGCCCGCGAGGGCGTTGGCCACGCCCGTACCGGCGTCATCATGAAAGTGCACCGCAACCCCGAGGCCGCTAACACCATTTTTGTCGGGAGCGAAGTAGTCCACCACTTCACCCACCATGCCCTCGACTTCGTGCGGAAGTGTGCCGCCGTTGGTGTCACACAGCACCAAGCGCGACGCTCCCTGGATGGCCGCGGCCTCTAAGACCCGCAGAGAAAACTCGGGGTTGCGTTTGTAGCCGTCAAAAAAATGCTCAGCGTCGAACAACACTTCGAGCCCTTGAGCGCGCAAGTAGGCCACCGACTCGCCCACCATCGCCACCCCTTCATCGAGCGTGGTGCCGAGCGTCTCGGTGACGTGGTAATCCCAGCACTTACCGACGATACAAACCGCGCTGGTACCGGCTTCGACCAAATGACGCAGCGTTTCGTCCGAATCAACTCGGCCGGCCGGGCGTCGGGTCGAGCCGAACGCCACCAGCGTGCTGACTTCGAGTTCGAGTTCGCTCGCGGCGCGACGAAATACCTCGTCGTCCTTAGGGTTCGCTCCGGGCCAGCCCGCTTCGATGTAGTCGACTCCGAGCCAGTCGAGTTGCTCGGCAATACGCAACTTGTCGTCGACGGTCAAAGAGATTCCCTCTAGTTGCGACCCGTCGCGCAAAGTGGTGTCGTATATCTCGACTTTCCTAGCCATTGGCGTATTCCAGCCAATGGGCGTAAGCCTCCACCTTGCCGTGAGCGGCGGCGAAATACGTCTCTTGGATCCGACGAGTTATTTCACCCGGCTCGCCGATTACCCGATCGTCCACCTCGCGAATGGGTACCACTTCGGCCGCGGTGCCACACAGAAATGCTTCGTCGGCCAAGTAGAGGTCGGTGCGCAACATGGTCTGTACTCGCACCTCGTAGCCGAAGTCGCGGGCAATAGTGATGATTGAGTCGCGGGTGAGCCCATCGAGCGCGCCCGAAGAAAGTGGAGGGGTATAGAGGACACCTTTTTTCACCACGAAGATATTTTCCCCCGTCGCTTCGGCTACTGAACCCGAAGAGTTGAGCAAAATAGCTTCGTCGTAGCCCGCCTTGAGGGCCTCAACTTTGGCCAAACTCGAGTTCACGTAAATGCCCGTGCCTTTAGCCGCCACCGGGTTGACGTTGGGGTCCATTCGTCGCCAACTCGAGATCTTCACCCGAACACCTTTAGCCAAACCTTCATCACCGAGATAAGTCCCCCACGGCCAAAGTGCGATCGACACATTGACCTCACACGGCAATGGGTTAAGCCCCATCTCTCCGTAACCCAAGTAGGCCAGCGGACGGATGTAGCAAGACTCAACTTCATTAGCCCGGATAGTTTCGAGCGTGGCGGCCACTAACTCGTCTACTGAATACGGAATCTCGATATGTAAGAGCAGAGCCGAATCGTGCAGCCGACTCATATGCTCAGTGAGACGGAACACGGCCGGGCCTCGCTCGGTCGGGTAAGCCCGAATACCCTCAAACACTCCCGTGCCGTAGTGCAGGGTGTGGGTCAAGATATGGATGCGCGCGTCATCCCAATCAACGAGTTTGCCGTCCATCCAAATTTTCTTCGTCGCCTCTATGGGCATTTTTCTCTCCTACTTCTCGTTAGCTAACTCTTACCAAACTAAGCCGGTACCCGTTCGGCGATGGCATCGCCGATTTCACTGGTAGAACCAGTAACGTCATCAGCCGTCTTTACCGTGTCCTGCACTCGAGCCGCCGCAGCATTTTCACCCAGAAACTCCAACATCATCGCGGCCGAGATGATGGCCGCCCGCGGATCGGCCGTACCGGTGCCGGCTATATCGGGGGCGGATCCGTGGACGGGCTCGAATAACGAGGGTCCCGTGCGGTCTGGGTTGAGGTTGGCCGAGGCCGCTCGCCCCACTCCGCCACTTATCGCCCCCCCAAGATCGGTGATGATGTCGCCGAAAAGATTGTCGGTCACAATCACGTCGTAGCGACTGGGGTCCTGAACGAAATATATGCACGCGGCATCGATGTGGTTGTACGCGGTGCCCGTGGCCGGATAGTCCGCCGCCACCGCGTCAAAAGCCCGCTGCCAGAGATCGCCCGCAAAGGTAAGCACATTGGTTTTGTGAACCAAGGTGACATGGTTGCGTTCTCGAGCGGCCGCAAGTGCAAAGGCGTGACGAATACAACGCTCCACTCCATGGCGAGTGTTGACCGACCCTTGGGTCGCCACTTCGTACTCGGTGTCGTAGCGCAAGAATCCCCCTTCGCCCGCGTAAGTGCCTTCGGTGTTTTCTCGCACCACAACCATGTCGACGCCATCGTTGTAAACACTGGCCGGAGCCAAGAAAGGTCGTACGTTGGCGTAAAGGTCGAGCTCGAAGCGCAGCCGTAATAAAAGTCCGCGCTCGATTATCCCCGGGGCAACTTCGGGAGTACCAACCGCACCGAGCAAAACTGCATCACATTCGCGTATGGCCGCGAGATCGTCGGCGGGCAAGATCTCCCCGTCACGCAAATAGCGAGTTCCGCCGAGATCAAAGACCACCGGCGTGTAATCAAAGCCCACCGCATCAAGCACTTTTAACGCTTCGGCGGTTACTTCGGGACCAATGCCGTCGCCACCAATTACCCCGATGCGATACGGGTTATTTTTTGCCTTCACGGGTGACTCCCTTCTGATCCGGTTTCGGGGCATAAAAAACCGCCCACCAAAGTGGACGGTCGAAAGCAAGCGCCAGACGGGCGCTTGCTTAGAGAATGACGATTACTCGAGTTGTGGTCACTTCTCTAGTCTCGCAGCCCAAATGAGACTGGTCAAACGATTATCCCTACTACCAATACCGGATAACTCGCTAGAAAGAGTGTCCTTGCTGCCAGTACAATAGACCTCTTATGGATTCCGTACATTTATCCGCCGAAGCCCACGCGCGTCTAAGCCAAGAGCTCGCATGGCGCAGCGACGAGCGTCGGCGCGAAATATCTCAATGGATCGAGCGGGCGCGCGAGCACGGTGACATCCGTGAAAACGCCGACTTTGACGCGGCCAAAAACGAACAGGGGCTCAACGAAGCTCGAGTTCGCCATCTTGATCACATGCTCAAAGACGCGGTCATCGTAGAAAACGCATCCACTGGCACTATCGGCCCCGGAAGCGTGGTTGAGATTCGCATGGACCAAAGCACCGAGACCTCGGTTTACCTCGTGGGGTCGATTGAGGAGCGCCATGAGACCCTCGAAGTGTTGTCGGCTTCTTCCCCGCTCGGTCAGGTTTTGATTGGCGCGGTCATCGGCGACACGGTTGAATTCGCGGGGCCGCGCCGCGTGTCGAAAGTTGAAGTCGTTACCGTAAGAACTCTTACCGAGATCTAATTTTCTTGGCCGCAAGCGTTCAGGCTGCTCCGGCTCCGAGTATCCATCCTTCTTCTTCTACTGCCGCATTTCGTACCTCGTCGGTCAAGCCGGCTACTTCGAACCACGAGTTGAGTTCGCCCGAACGGTCAAGAGTGCTAAGCCACTGAGCCAGAGCGGTGACTTGTCGAGCGTCTTTAACTGGGTGATCGACGCGGGCCAAAAGGTCGTCGGGCACCAAAGTGGGCCATACCTCAGCCACCACGATGAGCCCAGAAGAACTAGTGAACCCAGTCTCAAAGGGCCAGACGCAAAAATGGGGCGCGAGCACGGGGTCTAAGCGCAGAGTGGCTAACTGAGCGATGCCGGTCAGGCTTTGGCTCCCCACCGCTCCTACTCCGAGTAACTGCCACACCGAAAAAGGTTTTTTAGCGAGAGCGCTTTCGGTGGAACGAAACTCAGCCAGTCCCGCGTAAGGGAAATCGGGCTTGGTTGCCCCTAAAGATGATTGGGCCTGTTTCGGCGGCACCCCCCAAAACGGCCCCGGTTTTTTGGTCTGAGTTATTGCCGAAGCATTTATAGCGCTCGCCACCGCAAAACGATTGTTGCGATTTCGTTCATCATCAGTTATTTCTCGCCGGAGAAACTCCCAGGTGCACAACCACGGATCGAGAGACTTAGAGGAGTCCAAGAAATTAGAAAATCCGGCGGGAAAGCCCAGAGAAAAATCGACTCCCACCAGAACTGATTTTTTTTCCGCTATTCCTTGAGTAAGTGCCGATCGCAATGCGGTCATCGCGCTAGCGCGGGTGCGATGGTTGTCGAGTTTTACTCGCGCGCCCGTGTGCTCGGCTATCCAGATGCTGTCCGGTCCGAGTTTGGGCGCGTTGGCTGCGCTCCAGTCGATAACTATGTGCCGGTCAAATAACATCGGCCAGCCCAACCCCCGCTATTGCGATAACCGCAATCAGAATCGACCGGCCGGCATATTTCTGATGTGCATCTCGCAGTCTCACCGGAGTGACTGTACCGCCTATTTCAACTCTTCCTCGCGCCGACGACGCAATCGACTTAATCGTGCCCGTAAAAGCAGAGGGGCAAACAGCGTGGTACCCAGTATCGCCAAAAGCACTGCCGCGTAAATATCTTTCCCAAAAACCCCTTGCTGTAATCCAATGGTGGCGAAAATCAATCCCACCTCACCTCGAGGAACCATCCCTAGACCGACTAACAATTTGTCACCGGGGGCTCGCGCCATTCCAAACGCGGCCACCATCTTTCCCAGTACCGCCACGACAAACAGCGCTCCGGCAATTTCGAGCACGCGCGCGGAAGTAAAAGCACTGATGTCTATAGAGATGCCGATCTGCAAGAAAAACACTGGAATAAATAAATGACCGACGGGAGCGAGTTCGCGTTCGACTCGCTCTTTTACCGTGCTGCGCGAAAGCGCAATTCCGGCGATAAAAGCCCCTACGATCGCCCCCAACTGAGCCGCGGTAGCCAACTCAGCCATTCCGAGAGTAAAGACCAAAGTCAAAGCCACTAGCGTTCCGGCCGTTCGGGACCGGCGTTCAATCCACTCAAAGACCGGAGGCGCTAACCACGACCCCACCACGGTGGCCACGACTAAAAATCCCACGGCGATACCAATAATTTGCAACAGACTCCCGAGGGCTATTGAACCCTCCGAGACCACCCGTACCACCACGGTGAGAATGATTAAACCAATTACGTCATCAATCACCGCCGCGCCCAACACCGTGCGAGATTCGATTGTGGTTAGTGCTCGCAAATCACTGAAGACTCGAGCGGTGACTCCGATACTGGTGGCGGCCAAAGTGGCACCGAGGAATAGGGCAGCATTGGCGCTGAAAGAAAATGCTTCGGCCACAGCGAACCCTGTCGCCATAGGAACCGCCACGCCTATTATCGCCACCCCAAAAGATGCTCGCCCTACTGATTTGAGATCCCTAAGGTTCATTTCGAGACCAACCTGAAGCAAAAGCAAGATAACGCCAATTTCGGCCAAAACCACGAGAGTCTCGTTGGTGCCGACCAAATCAAGCACCGATGGTCCGACCAGTACTCCCGCGACAATTTCGGCGACCACGGCGGGAATGCCGATACGCTCCGCTATTTCAGCCGCGGCCTTGGCCGCGATCAAAATGATCAGTATGTCGACGAGAACCGAACCAACATCCATTTTTTACTTGGAGGGGCAAATCATTGGATATCCGCACGACCTCACGGTGCGAATACTAACCCCAAGTGCTACGTCTCGTTTCCAGTCGACGAGGGAATAAAATTCAATTGGGATGCTCGAGATGCGTGTGGTTTAATCGTTAGATGATTACACCGAAAACCCTCTCGGAGAAAGTTTGGGATCGCCATGTCGTGCGCCGCGCCAAGGATGAACCCGATCTTCTCTATATCGACCTCCACTTGGTCCACGAAGTCACTTCGCCCCAAGCTTTTGACGGATTGCGTCTTGCCGGTCGAGATGTGCGGCGCCCCGACTTGACTCTCGCCACCATGGATCACAACGTTCCCACCACCGGGCTCCATCTCCCTATTGCTGATCCAGTCTCGGCTCGCCAAATGGAAGTACTCGAACAAAATTGCCGGGAGTTTTCTGTCCCCCTCTACGCCATGGGCGACCCCGGCCAAGGCATCGTCCACGTTATTGGTCCTGAGCAAGGACTCACTCAGCCCGGCATGACCATCGTTTGTGGTGACAGCCACACTTCAACCCACGGAGCGTTCGGAGCGCTCGCGGTGGGCATAGGAACTAGCGAAGTTGAACACGTATTGGCCACCCAAACGCTGCCGCAAAGAAAACCGGGGACTATGGCTATCACCGTTGACGGCAAAGCCCCGGCCGGAGTCACCGCCAAAGACATCGTGTTGGCCATTATTCGCCGCATTGGTACTGGTGGTGGGGTGGGGAAAATAATCGAATACCGCGGTCAAGCTATTTGGTCACTGTCGATGGAAGGGCGCATGACGGTGTGCAACATGTCGATCGAAGGTGGCGCGCGTGCCGGCATGATTGCCCCCGACGACACCACGTTTACTTACCTCGAAGGGCGAAAATTCGCTCCTCAGGGCGCCGAGTGGGAGCGCGCCCTTGATGACTGGCGCGCGTTGCCCACCGACGAAGGTGCTCGCTTCGACGAAGAGATAACGATTGACGCCACCACCTTGGTACCCCACGTAACTTGGGGCACCAACCCGGGACAGTCGGTCACTATCGATGACACCGTCCCCTCACCCGACGATTTTTCCGAAATCAGCGACCGCGAGTCGGCCGCTCGAGCGCTCACTTACATGGGACTCACCGCCGGAACCCCCGTGCGCGACATCGGCGTCAACACAGTTTTCATTGGTTCGTGCACCAACTCGCGCATCGAAGATTTACGGGCCGCGGCCGCGGTGGCCGAAGGCCGTTCGGTTAGCCCGAGCGTGCGGGCATTAGTGGTACCGGGTTCAATGAAAGTAAAAGCTGAAGCTGAAGCCGAAGGGCTCGACCAGATATTTACCGCCGCAGGGTTTGAGTGGCGAGAAGCCGGTTGCTCGATGTGTTTAGCCATGAACCCCGACAAGTTGGCGCCGGGCGAGCGCTCGGCCAGCACATCGAACCGCAATTTTGAAGGCCGGCAAGGCCCCGGTGGGCGCACCCATCTCGTCTCTCCGCCGGTAGCCGCGGCCACCGCCATACTCGGCACTTTCGCTACTCCAAGTGATCTAGAGAAACGATAATGGAACCGGTAGGCGAAATAATCGAGCGCGGCGTTCCTCTCGATCGAGCCGATGTCGATACTGACCAAATCATTCCGGCCGAATGGTTAAAGCGGGTCGAACGCACTGGATTTGGTCAAGGATTATTTTCTGCGTGGCGAGAATCCAGCGATTTCGTTCTCAATCAACCCCAGTACGCCGGTAATCGAATTTTGGTTGCGGGCGCGAACTTCGGTTGTGGGTCATCACGGGAACACGCACCGTGGGCGCTGGAAGATTATGGATTTAGAGCAGTAATAGCCCCTAGTTTCGCGGACATTTTCCGTAATAATTGCCACAAAATTGGGCTGGTCGCGGTAGAGGCCCGTCCAGAAATAGTCAACCGAATTATGCGAGCAATTGAGTCTGACCCCACTCTCGAAATTATTATCGATCTACCGGACCGCCGCTTAGCGGTACCTGCTCTTGACCTCGACGAGCCGTTTGATCTTGATGACCATACTCACAACCGGTTGATCAACGGTCTCGACGACATCGGAATAACTCTGAGTCAGGCTAACGAAATATTGGACTTCGAAAAACGGCGGGAATCTTTTTACCCCCGAACGGTTGCTTAAGAACTCAACCCGTTCCTTTAGCCGTGAGCATCGAGTGAGCGACCGTCGGGGTTTTCGCGTAACCGCACTACTTTATTAACCGCGTTTAAATAAGCCCGGGCGGCGGCTTCGGCCACATCGGTAGAAACTCCGCGTCCGCTCACCTTGCGACCATCGACTTCGGCCACTAGAACCACCGCTCCCAAGGCGTCTTGACCTCCGGTAACTGAATTGACCTGAAAATCAACTAACGAGCCGCTTATGCCGGTGGCGTCGCTGATCGCAGCAATCGCCGCGTCAATCATGCCGTCGCCCTCGGCCGAAGCCTCCACTTTTCCGTCGGGGTGCCCCAGCACTACGCTCGCCGACGACTTTCCCCGTGTGCCTCCACGCAATTCCAATTCGTCAATCGTGAACCGGTGTACTGCTCCGGCTCCGAGCTCATCGGCCACAATGGCTTCGAGATCGGCTTCAGTGATTTGAACTTTGCGGTCAGATAACTCTTTGAAACGAACGAAAGACGCGTTGAGGGCGTCGCCACTTACCGCAAGACCCATCTTGGCCAAAGTGTCGGCGAACGCGTGTCGGCCGGAGTGTTTGCCCAAAACGATTTGAGCGGCCTCTTGACCCACTTCCCCCGCATCCATAATTTCGTAAGTCGACGGGTCGCTAAGCACCCCGTGCTGATGGATTCCCGCCTCATGGGCAAAAGCGTTACGCCCAACTACGGCTTTATTGAACTGAACCGGATAACCAGTAAGTCGAGAAACTACCCGGCTCGTACGCGCGAGTTCTTCGGTGTGTACACCAGTGGTCAAATCACCAAAATAATCCGACCGAGTACGAATAGCCATTACAACCTCTTCGAGGGCCGCGTTGCCGGCTCGTTCACCCAATCCGTTGATCGCGCACTCCACTTGACGAGCACCGTTGATCACGCCGGCTAAAGAATTAGCTACCGCCAAACCTAAATCATCATGACAATGAGTCGATACCGTAAAATCTCCCTTGACGGTTTCGATTACATACTTAATTAAATTCCCGTAGTCCTCGGGTAAACCAAAGCCAACGGTATCGGGGATGTTGATCGTTGAAGCACCCGCGTCAACCGCCACTTGGCACACTTCGCACATAAAGTCGGGGTCAGAACGAAACCCGTCTTCAGGGGAAAACTCCACATCGGCGGTATACGAACGAGCGCGTGCCACTCCCGCTGCGGCTTCAGCCTTTACCTGCTCTGGCGTCATACGCAATTTCTTTTCCATATGGATTTTTGAAGTAGCGATGAACACGTGAATGCGCGCCGATGCCGCTCCACTTACTGCCTCCCAAGCCCGGTCAACGTCAGCCAAGCCCGTTCGACTCAATGCCGCAATCGTGGGTCCCGAAACCGACTGGGCAATAGCCTGAACCGCTTCAAAATCGCCTACCGAAGCGATCGGAAAACCGGCTTCGATTACGTCAACCCCTAAACGCGCGAGCTGGTTAGCGATCTCAAGTTTTTCGATCACGTCAAGGGAAATACCCGGCGACTGCTCGCCGTCTCGCAACGTGGTGTCGAATATTTTCACCTGGTCACTCATTGTCGCCTGCTTTCTTTATTGCTTTAGGTTTAGTTTGCTATGAAATCGATCCAACGAAAAACCTCCCCGGCCGTTTCGGCACGAGGAGGTTGAGCGAGCACCGATAGGGTGCTCGCGTTAGGTAAGTAGGAGAAAAAAGTCTGTGGCGTAACCATTCGAGTTCATACAAGTAGATCGTACCACTTTATTGCGCTGAGGGGGAATAGTTGTTAGCCGCGCCCGGCCAATCACGCTAACGAAATAGCGTGAACTTCAAGAACGCCCTTAGTGGCTCGCAATTCTTTGACTGCCGCTTCCGGCACCGAGCCGTAGGTTGCCAGCACCATCAAGGCGGCCTCGCCGGCGATGTTGGTGCCCACGTCCATGTCCGCGATATTCACCCCCGCGGCCCCCAAAGTCGTGCCCACCGTGCCGATCATGCCCGGAGTGTCGTCGTTGCGCACTACCAACATGTAGTCGGCGGGAGGAAGGTCGACGCTGTGATAGTTGATACCCACAATGCGCGCACCGGCGTGTTTGCCTAGCAAGGTGCCGGACACGTTCACGATCTGGCCGCCAGTCTTAGTCCCTGATACTCCCCGCACAGTGATCAGGTTCACAAAGTCGCCCGCAGTAGCGGTTGCGCTTTGCGTCACTTCGAGCCCACGCTTTTCGGCCAACTGGGGCGCATTGACGAACGATGCGGTTTCTTCTCCGGCCCCTTTTAGCGCCCCTTTTAGCGCCCCTAAAGTCAAAACCCCACAGTCGTAATCACCGATTTCGCCTTCACAAACAACCTCAATCGAAACAAGATCGCCGTCGGCTAAGGCAACCAACAATCTCCCTAAACGCTCAGCCAGAGGGAGAAACGGCGCCACGGTCGCGTTGGCCTGGGTGGCCGCCACATTGACCGCGTAAGGAACAAACTCGCCTCGTAAAGCTAAAACCAGTTGCTCGGCGATAGTTTGTCCCGCTTTATCTTGTGCTTCTACGGTTGATGCGCCCAAATGCGGAGTAACCACGACACTCGGCAGAGCAAACAAGGGAGAATCAGTAGTGGGCTCAGTCGCAAATACATCGATAGCAGCACCCGCAATTCGGCCTTCACTAATCGCTGCGGCCAAAGCAGCTTCGTCGATAATTCCGCCTCGAGCGGTATTGACGATGCGTAAATTCGCTTTAGCGTGGGCCAGCAACGAAGCGTCAAAAAGCCCCATCGTCTCAGGAGTTTTAGGCAAATGAACAGTCAAGAAATCAGCGTGTTGGATGACTTCTTCGAGATTGTCGATCAAACGAATCCCCAACTGGCGCGCTCGTTCTGCACTCACGTAAGGGTCGTAGGCAATAATTTGCATTCCGAAGGCCAATAAACGCTGAGCGACCAAAACGCCGACTCGACCCAGCCCTACGACCGCCAATGTTTTTCCGTGTAGTTCGACTCCCGTCCAGTGCGAACGATTCCACGCGCCATTTTTTAGGTCGGCGTTAGCCTGAGGAATATTGCGCGCCTGGGCTAGCAGCAGCGCGACGGTGTGCTCCGCAGCCGAAATGACGTTTGACTGCGGAGCATTAACTACCATTACGCCGCGTGCAGTCGCCGCCTCGACGTCAACATTGTCAAGACCAATGCCCGCACGCCCTACTACCGTCAGATCAGCCCCCGCGTTGAGTACTGCTTCGGTTACTTGAGTTGAAGAGCGAATGACTAAAGCGTCCGCCCCCACTACCGCGTCGAGGAGTTCGTCGGGAGAAAGGCCGAGGCGTTCATCGACCGTGAAGCCGGCTTCTCGCAGCGCGTCAATCCCGCTCGGGGCGATTTCTTCCGCAATAAGAACCCGTAACGCCATACTCCGAGGGTAGCGGTCGCACCGCTAGCCCTGAGGGGTATTAACCCAAAGCAGTTGCCAGTCGGGTCATTCCCTCCACCAGATCATCGTCCGACAAAGCGAACGACAGCCGCGCGAATCCTGGAGCCCCGAAAGCCTCGCCCGGCACTAGAGCTACTTTGGCCTCTTCGAGCAAAATCTCGCATAGTTCCACCGTGGTGGTAGGGACTCGGCCGGCCACAGGTTTACCCAGCAAGGAGATAAACGAGGGGAAGCAATAAAAAGCGCCCTGAGGGGCAACGCACTCAACCCCGGGAATGGCCACCAGCATTTCGTGCATCAGCCGACCCCGCCGAGAAAAAACTTCCCGCATCTCGTTAACCGCGGTTAAATCACCCGTCACCGCCGCGAGGGCGGCCTTTTGGGAAACATTGGCGACATTAGAAGTGGAGTGCGACTGCAGATTTATAGCGGCTTTCGTTGCGTCGGGCGGGCTAATCATCCACCCCACTCGCCAACCAGTCATCGCGTAAGTCTTGGCTACACCATTAACGATGATGCACCGATCGGCCAACTCAGGAACGCTAACGGGGAGGGAAGAAAATGTGTGATCTCCGTAGACAAGATGCTCGTATATTTCGTCGGTGATCACCCATAGACCGCGCGCGAGCGCCCACCGGCCAATTTCGGCGACCGCTTCGGGAGGATAGACCGTACCGGTTGGGTTGTTAGGGGAAACGAAAAGTAAAACTTTAGTCCGAGGAGTGCACGCAGCTTCTAGGGCCGCGACATCTACACAAAAACCACTTTCCGGGGTGGCCATAACCGGCACCATAACGCCGTCGGCCAACGCTATTGCTTCGGGATAAGTAGTCCAGTACGGAGTCGGCACTAAAACCTCATCGCCAGGATCGAGCAAAACTTGAAAAGCATTAAAAACTGCTTGCTTGCCTCCGTTGGTAACTACTACTTGACTGGGGTCACAAACAAAACCCGAGTCGCGCTCGGTCTTAGCCGCAATCGCTTGGCGCAATTCGGGTAGACCCGCCGCAGGCGAGTAGCGGTGGTTAGCGGGATCAGAACACGCGGCCACGGCGGCGGCCACTATGGCCGGCGGAGTGGGAAAATCCGGCTCGCCGGCACCAAAACCGATTACTCGTTCGCCGGAGGCCTTTAACGCTTTAGCCCGAGCATCAACCGCCAACGTGGCCGATTCGGTGATTGCTCCTACTCGGCGCGAGATGCGATTGGCATTGGAAGTCATTATCTCGATCCTACGCAGCGGGCGGGGATAAGGGGCGAATCATTTCCCAAAATTAAGAGGCTGGTGTCGCTGATTCCGACTTCGGATCCCATCCCCGTAGATCAAAAAGCCGAGGGTCGTTAGAAAACATCTCAACTATGGGTTCAGACAGACCGAGTCGACGCTGCACGCCGCGAATCGCGTTTTCTTCGTTCCACAGCATCAAAGTAACCGCCACTCCCGATTCCCCCGCCCGAGCAGTTCGCCCCGAGCGGTGAATGTAAGCCTTGTGGTCGTCGGTAGGTTCGTAATGGATAACTACATCAACTCCGTCGACATGAATACCGCGAGCGGCCACATCGGTGGCGACTAAAACCTTTACCTTGCCCGACGAGAAATCCACCAGCGACCGCTCCCGAGCGGCTTGGCTGAGATCACCGTGAATAGCCGCTGCGTTTATGCCTTCCTTGCTTAGATCTCGTACCAATTTGTCGGCCGTACGCTTGTAGTTACAAAACATCAGCGTGCGATTTGAGTTATTAGCAATCGCTGCCGCCACTTTCACTTTGTCCATGTCGTGCACAAACAAAAACCGGTGTTCCATTTCGTCAACTGTCGGTTCATCGGATTCAACTTCGTAGAAAATCGGGTCCCTCATATACCGAGCGACGAGTTGCTTTACTCCCCCGTCGAGAGTGGCCGAAAACAGCATGGTTTGGTAGTCCCCCGACAAGCCGTAAAGAATTTTCTGCACTTGGGGCATGAAACCCATGTCGGCCATTCGGTCGGCTTCGTCGAGAACTAACCCTTCGATGTCGGTGAACTGAACTTCCTTGCGCTCCATTAAATCAATCAGACGGCCCGGCGTGCCCACAATTACGTCGACCCCGCCGGCCAATGCTGCGATCTGGGGTTCAAATCCCATTCCGCCGTAGACCGCAGTCACCGAGCGGCCAACCGCGGACGCGAGCGGAGCAAGCACAGTGCAAACCTGGTTGGCCAACTCGCGCGTCGGCACCAATATGAGTCCGGTCGGGCGATGGGGCTTGGCTTTACTTACTCGCCCTAGCAACGGAAGACCAAAGGCAAGCGTCTTTCCTGATCCAGTCTTAGCTTTACCGCAGATATCTAGACCGGCGATGGCGTCGGGGAGGGTCAAGGTTTGAATGGCAAAGGGGGTTTCAATTCCGTCTTGTTTAAGCGCGTCTACTAGCCCTGGGGCAACGCCCAGCGCGGCAAAAGTTGTTTCCACTAATAACTCACTTCCTTAGTATCAATCCCTTAGCCCTATGAGGGTTTGGCTTGAGATTAATAATTAGCGACAGTGGGTCGGCCTACTAGACCAGCCGCTTACGAAGAAAAGTAAGTCTGATTTAAAAAAGGAAGACCCGGCGAGTACCGGCGGCACTCGCACCAACATTCACTCTAGCCGATTATTCCGCCTTACTTTTACCTCGCGCTTTCTGCGCTTTCTTCCACGCCCTTACTGCTTCAAGAGTTTCGGGCGAATAAATATCCGCCACCGAGCGCATCTCAGAATCAGAAAATGGTTTAGCCACCGCTTTCCACCCGGGAGGGGCAACGCCGAGGCGCTTTCCTAGCAAAGCAATAAAAATTTTGGCCTTTTCAGTGCCAAAACCCGGCAGCGCTTCTAGCCGCGCTAATAGTTCTTCCCCCGTGCGAGCAGTGGTCCACACCGTTGCCGCTCGCCCAGAGTAGTCATCGACTAATGCTTGGCATAACGCTTGAGTGCGTTTAGCCATTGAGCCCGGGAAGCGATGCAGAGCCGGTTTAGTACTAAAAGCTTTTTCAATAGCACTCGGCGACATCTCGGCTATATCTTTGGCGTTTAAACCGCCGAGCCGATCCCGCAGTACGTAGGGGCCTCTAAAAGCCCACTCCATTGGTATTTGCTGATCGAGCAACATTCCGATGAATAAAGCCAGGGGCGATGACACCAAGAGGCGGTCGGCCGCGGGGATTCCGGTAATCGCAATTTTTTTATTAGCCATATCCGCACATTAGAGCGCGTTGCGCCCAGAAGTTGTTACCGACCTCCTGAGAAGGGTCTCAGCGAGGAATGTCCGCTCGGGGTCTGCTGAGGCCAAACTAGAAGGGTGCGCATTCTCGTAGTCGAAGATGAGGTCGGTCTAGCCGAAGCCGTACGCGACGGTCTCGTGGCCGACGGGCTCGACGTCGATGTAGTCCACGACGGGCTCGACGGGCTCTGGCGAGCCCGGGAAGGTTCGTACGACGCCATAGTGCTCGACATTTTGCTCCCGGGTATGAACGGCTACGAAGTATGCCGAACTCTACGGGCGGAAGAAATCTGGACACCAATTTTAATGCTCACCGCCAAAGACGGCGAGTACGACGAAGCCGAAGCCCTCGATACCGGCGCCGACGATTTCCTTTCCAAGCCATTTTCTTTTGTGGTTTTACTCGCCCGATTGCGAGCATTATTTCGCCGAGGAGCGGCCCCACGGCCCGCCGAGATTATCTTCGGGCCTCTCGCCCTTGACCCCGGTACGCACACTGTCAGCCACGGAAGTAGCGAAGTCAGCCTGACGGCACGCGAATTTTCTCTCTTTGAATATCTGATGCGGCGCGACGGTGCCGTTGCTAGTAAACAAGAAATACTTGACCACGTATGGGGGCTCGACTTTGCGGGCGACCCTAATGTCATTGAGGTCTACATCGGTTATCTGCGTAAAAAAATCGATCAGCCTTTTTCAACCCACATAATTCAAACTGAACGCGGCACGGGTTACCGACTTGTCGCCCCATGAAAAGATTTAGTTCAGTACGCTTTCGAGTAACCCTCGTAGCCACCGGGCTTTTTGCCGTGGCCCTCATACTCGCTTCTTTCGGTCTCGTTGAACGAGTGCGTAACAATTTAGAAGACGAAATAAGAAAAACCAATAACGAACAATTGAACGCGGTAGCCCAGCAACTCCAACGAGGAGTGGACCCCAACTCGGTTGATGTCCCCAATCGCCCAGGCGGAATACCGTCAATTCGAATTGAAAGAAGAGAACGGGGCGAAAGCAATAATGACGACCTGAATCGCGGCCCCAACTCTCCTTTCGTTACCCTTCCGGCCAACGACCCGAGAGTGCGCGCCCAGCGGCGATTGACCCTCGCCTCGGGAACAGTCACTCTCGTAGCCGAGCGCTCTCTCACCGAAGTCACGACCACCACTGATCGCATCAACGATTCATTAACCCTAGGAGTGCCGTTTCTTATTGTCCTCATGGGCTTAATGACTTGGTGGCTCACGGGTCGAGCGCTGCGGCCGGTAGAGCAAATTCGTTCTGAAGCCGCGGCTATTACTGGGTCGACTATTCACAAACGGGTACCCGAGCCCACAACTAACGACGAGATCGGCCGCCTCGCTCGCACCATGAACTCCATGCTTGACCGGCTCGAAGAATCTTCGCAGCGCCAACGCCGTTTCGTCTCTGACGCTTCCCACGAATTGCGCAGTCCGATTGCCACTATTCGAGCCCAACTTGAAGTGGCGAAGCGACGAGGAGCCGACGCCGATTGGTCGGCAGTAGCGGACCGCATTTTGGCTGAAGACGCTCGGCTTGAAAATGCCGTTACCGATCTTCTCGACCTCGCCCGGGCCGAAGAAGGAGAAAATATCGACGCGGTCGTAGATATCGACGAAATTGTTCTCACTGAAGCCGATCGTTACCAAAGTTCAGAAATCGTAAACACCACTATTGACACTCATAAAGTTTCGGCGGGGCGTGCTCGGGGCAACCCTGCCCAATGCACTCGCATCGTGCGCAACTTGCTCGACAACGCGTGTCGTCACGCTAAATCTCAAGTAGCGGTGAGCTTGACCACCGAACAAGAGTTTGTCGTACTAACCGTTGACGATGACGGCCCAGGAATTCCATTAGCTGATCGCGATCGAGTTTTTGATCGCTTTACTCGGCTCGACGAAGGTCGCAGTCGTGACGCGGGGGGAATGGGGATCGGGTTGGCTATGGTGCGAACAATCGCCGACCGCCACGGTGGTTCCGTGACGATCGGCGACGCACCCCTCGGTGGTGCCCGCTTCGTAGTGCGACTACCGGCAGAAATTTAAAGGTTCGAAAACTATCTGCGGGTTATAAATAGCCGAGGCCGTTATAAGCCCGGGCTTGGTTGTAGAGCGAAAGTATGTTGACCGCGTAAGTGGTCGAACTAGCCCAATTACCGTTACCCATTTGGTTCCAAGTAGGCGCCTTGCCTTTTGGAGCCACTAAGTGAAAACGAGGGTCAACGCACGGATTGCGCAACGGAACAACCGCACACACCGTGGCCGTTGGGTCGGCGTAAGCCCGCAAGTGTTGGATCTGTGCTCGAACCCCCGTGCGAGCATCGGGAAAGGCCGCAGGAGTAGGAGCCACGTCGGTAGCGCCAATACCGGCAAAATTATTTTGTCGAGTTAGCACCGAACGAAACCAGCCCGTCTCGAGCACAGCCTGAACAAAAGCTAAATCGCCCCGCACGCCTTCGGCGGCCCCTTCTTCGACGTAGTACTGCGCCAGCGCATCGATGGATTCGGTCGCTAAGTAGCCCGAGCTCACTCCTTTAGACCGGTACCACGCCGCGATTTGAGCACCATTAAGAGAACTCGCCCCCATTACCGCCACTGTTCCCGCCGGCGGTGGGGTCGCGGCCGGCGGAGCAGATCTAGCCGGTGGCCGGCACGCCCCGAGTACGCCAGCGATAGCAACGACCGCGAAAACGCGAATAAAGATCTTGAGGCGATTCGATTCCATAGGACTGGCTATGTTACTCGTGTGGCTGGTGTTAGGAAAGGGGGCAAAAAACTCAATAGGCGACTAGGATTTATCTCAATGCCGAGTTCAAGATTGCCCTCATGAAGATAAGTCTCGACCTCAGCGCCTGCACCGGCCACGGGCGCTGTTACGCCCTGGCCCCCGATGTGTTTACCGCCGATGACCAAGGCCACGCGGAACTCATCGACCCAAGTGGCGCGGTGGCCGACGACTTAGTCGACCAAGCCCACTCGGCGATAGCCAACTGCCCCGAGCAAGCCATAACCGGAGCCGACTGACTGTCTAGCCGATAGATTCAACTGATGACCAAACCTCGCGCCGTTATAATCACCGGCGCCAACGCCGGAATCGGGCTCGAAACCGCGCACGCACTTGCCCAACAAGGCGACCGAGTAATCATGACCGCGCGCGATCCCAAGCGAGGAGCAGACGCCTTAACTCAAGTGCGCCAAAAATCGGGTAATCAATCGGTTGAGTTGATGATTCTCGATCTCGCTAGTTTCGCTTCAATATCCCAGTTTTCTCGTGAGTTTTCCGATAATAACGATGAACTTGATGTTCTGATAAATAACGCTGGCTTAGTGCTATCCAAGCGGGAAGAAACCGCCGAGGGATTTGAAATGACTTTTGGAGTCAACCATCTAGGCCACTTTCTCTTAACCCAAAAACTAGGAAATATTCTGACCGGCACTAAGGACTCTCGAGTTGTCGTAGTTTCTTCCCACGCCCATAAATTTGCTAAAAACGGACTCGACTTTGATGATTTACAAGCCGAGAAATCTTATTCCGCGTTCAAAGTTTACGGAAAATCCAAACTCGCCAATATCTACTTTGCTCGCGAGCTCGCTCGGCGGTGGCCCGGAGTAAAAGTCAACTCTCTCCATCCGGGCTTTGTGCGTAGCCGCTTTGGACTTGACGGTGACAACAGCCGAATTATGGAAATTGCCATGTACCCGATTCGCCCCTTTGCCATCAGCCCCGCCAAGGGAGCCCGCACTTCGATTTATCTCGCGTCCGAATCTGATATCAGCACCGGCGAGTATTACTTTCGGTGCCGCACTTCTACGCCTTCGGTTGCGGCGCGCAACGACGAAGCCGCTCGACGACTTTGGGCTATTAGCGAAGAACTAACCGCTAGGGGTTAACGCTTAGCCAACCCAGTAACTGGGATTATCCCTCCCTGCAATACCGCCGGCCTGCCACCACCATCGGGCAGGGGAACGCCTTTAATTCCCGTCACATTGTTTTGGTACCCCTCGGCCCACAGCGTGTACCAGCTCCAGAGATTGTAAATTTCAGAACTAAACCGGCGGTTGAGATCTTTGTAAATCGCAACTCGTTTGGCCGGATCAGTTTCGCTGCGCCCTTCGTCAAGAAGCCGATCGATCTCAGGGTCCTTGATCTTGCCAAAGTTGATCGGTGAAGTGCTGTACCACCAGACGTACTGCGTGTCGGGGTCAGAAAGACCATGATTTCGCCAACCCACCGCTTGAAATTTCCCCCCAAGGGCTTCGTTGATGAGTGTTGCCTGATCAACCGAGCGAATAGTGACATCAATGCCCGCTTTGGCCGACTGTTCTTTATTGAGTTCGGCCGTAGCAATGTTCTCCGGGTCAGTAGTAGCCAAATACTCGTAAGCCAGTTTCTCGCCCGTTTCGGATTCATACTGGGCAACAAGTTTTTTCGCCTTAGCCAAATTAAATTTGCGAGGGAACTTCTTCAAGTGCGCCGGGCTGTCAGGTGGAAACGGGCCGGTAGCTAAAGTGTTCAATCCCCGGTTGCGAATTTGGTTGACCTTATTAGCGTCCCCCGCCAGCGCTACTGCTTCTCGAGCAATCTTGTTATTGAACGGAGCGTTGGATTGGTTGAGCATCAGATAAGCCACTTCAGATCCCCTATCCGAAGTAATGACCTTTAGTTCGCCCTGCTTTGATTTTTGCTTCATATCGTAAATGCTTAACGAGCTTGAAGTCATCATGAGATCAAGTTCGCCACCCTCTAGCCGGTTCAACCGAGCCCGACTATCAGAAATCGGGTAGAAAACAATCCCGTCAGCCTTAGGTAGACCTTTTTGCCAATAATTAGGGTTGCGCTTCACCGTGAGCGATTCATTAGTACGCCATTCATCGAGAACAAAAGGCCCCGAACCGATGAGGTTGGTAGCACAAGTCGTCTGGTTCGCAAGTTGGGCAGGAGCAGAAATACCTAGTCGTCCACCCAAGAAATCGGGAAACGCGATCTGAGGAACCGCAAGGGATACTTTAAGGTTGAGTGGGTCGACTACATCAACCGCAGTGACATTCTTAAGTACAAACGGAAACAACTGCGACCGAATAGCGGGGTTCTTGCCCATAAAGGAATCAATATTTAACTTCACTGCGGCCGCATCGACGGGGGTTCCGTCGTGAAAGGTCACTCCCGGCCGCAGAGCAATAATCCACTCGGTATATTCCGCGTTAGGGGTTACTGATTTGGCTAACAACGGCACAGATTTGCCTTTGGAGTTGACGGTAGTCAAGGTGTCGTAGACCGCATCAACTACTTGGATACCCGAAGCGGCTAATTGCGCCGACGGCAAGCAAAACCCGCCGGTTGACTCCGCTTCTAAACCAAAATTGAGCGTGCCCCCACCACCAGCTTTAGCCGGATTTTTTGCCGCGCTAGCAACCGTGGCACTCGAGATGCCGGTTGCCAATAGCGCGAAAGTCGCAACCGCCACCACCACTAGGCGCCCACGCGAACGCGAACTCCTTGGACCAACCGAACTCAAGTTTTTCATTCCCGCTTCCCCCCTGCTGTATTTATATTCTGTGCTTTAGGACAATAGACCGATCCGCCGGTCCGTACCAGACCCCTTTAAATATTCAACCCCGATTGCTAAATCCCCCCTTTTTGGGCGGGAATGCGCCATTATCTCTTGGAAGAATTCACAAATGACCTCTAGGAGGAGCCCATGTCTCGCGCGAGCCGTATCGTCATCGCCGAAGGTCTCGGCACCATGATCTTGATCTTGGGTGGGCCTGGATCGGCCATCTTTGCTGGACCTCAAATTGGAGTACTAGGGGTATCTCTTGCCTTTGGTCTCAGCCTTTTGTGCGCGGTCTATTTATTTGGTGGGATCACCGGGTGCCACATCAACCCCGCAGTAACCATTGCCATGTGGAGCATCAAGCGTACTAAAGCCAAAGAGGTGCCGGTCTACATCGTGGGGCAACTAATTGGCGCCGCACTAGGAGCAGTAATTATTTGGGCCATTCTCGACACCGACAAACTGCCCAAAAAGATTACTGGTAGTACGACCGACTTGTTTACTGGCGCCAGCAACGGGTTCGGGATTGAACACGGATTCTTTGCTTTCGTAGCGGTCATGATCACCGAAGTTGTCCTCACGGCATTATTCGTATTGGTGATTATCGGCGCCACCCGCAAGTCGATGCCCGCGGGATTCGCCGCCATACCTATTGGCCTCATGCTCACCCTCGTTCATCTCATCAGTATCCCCATCGACAACACCTCGGTTAACCCGGCTCGGAGTTTTGCGACCGCAATATTCGCCGAGGGTTGGGCGTTTGAACAACTGTGGGTATTCGTAGTGTTCCCTATCATCGGCGGGCTATTGGCGGCAGGAATTTGGCGAGCGCTTTCACCCCAAGACGTATAACGGAGTCGGCGTAGAGGTCGAGTCTCGTCGGGACGCAAAATCTGCTAGACCTTTATCCGTTATATCCATTGCGCTCGACTAAATAGCCGAGTCAGTCTCAAGGAGTCTTGTTGTGCCCGAAGCCGTCATTGTCGCCGCTACCCGTACCCCTATTGGCCGAGCCAACAAGGGCTCTCTAATCGAATGTCGACCCGACGACCTCTCGGCCCATATCGTTCGGGCCGCACTGGCGCGCGTGCCCGATCTTGATCGGAACTTGGTCGAAGATGTCATTTGGGGAAACGGCCAGCCCGCCGGTGAAGCGGGTTACAACCTCGGACGGGTCGTAGCGATACTCGCCGATCTGCCCGGCGCGCCCGGAGTAACGGTGAACCGTTACTGCTCGTCGAGTCTGCAAACCATTCGCATGGCGGCGCACGCAATTAAAGCCGGCGAAGGCGATGTGTTCGTGGCCGGCGGTTGCGAAACCGTTAGTCGCTTTGCTCTCGGAATGTCTGACGGTGGCCCGGGCACTCGTAACGAAAAATTCTCGGACGCCGGGACGCGTACTCGCGCTCGTCACGAAGGCGGCCAAGGATCGTGGACGCCGCCTGCGGGTTTTCCCGATGTCTATATCGCCATGGGGGAAACCGCCGAAAATGTAGCCGAATACAAACAAGTTGGCCGAGCCGAACAAGACGAATTCGCCGCCCAATCACAAAGTCGCGCGGTCGCGTCGCAAAACAATGGATTTTTTGAGCGCGAGATCACGCCGGTAACTTTGGCCGACGGAACAGTGGTTACTAAAGATGACGGACCTCGCCCCGACACCACAGTAGAAAAACTTTCTCAACTCAAACCGGTTTTTCGCCCCGACGGAACTGTTACTGCGGGTAATGCTTGTCCGCTAAACGATGGCGCCGCGGCAGTTGTCGTGATGAGTGACACCAAAGCCAAAGAACTCAAAATCACACCGTTGGCCCGAATAGTGGCTTCGGGAGTTTCGGCCCTTGACCCCGAGATAATGGGGCTCGGACCAGTAGACGCTTGTCGACAGGCCCTGGCCCGGGCGGGGCTGACGATTGATCAAATCGATTTAGTTGAGATCAACGAAGCGTTTGCTGCTCAGGTAATCCCGTCGGCGGCGGAACTCGGGATTGGCTGGGACAAACTCAACGTCAACGGAGGCGGAATCGCTCTGGGTCACCCGTTCGGTATGACCGGCGCTCGCATTATGACCACACTCATCAACGGTCTTGAAGACCGGGGTGGGCGTTACGGCATGGAAAGTATGTGCGTTGGTGGGGGCCAAGGAATGGCCATGATCATCGAACGCCTTACCTGACCAAACTAGTTACTGCGCACCGTAAACCGGAGTAGGAGTTGGCGCGGCCGCGATCAATTCGCGCACTACGCCACCAACTTCGGACGGCAACCACCGATCGCCCTTGTCGCGCATCGGACCGTGATGCCAACCGTCGGCTACTCCTATAGATCCGCCTTCAACTTCAAACACTCGACCAGTTACATCATGAGACTCAACGCTACCTAACCAAACCACCAGCGGAGAAACATTGGCCGGGTCCATAGCATCAAAACCTGATTCGGGTTGCGCCATCATTTCGGTGAACACTCCCTCCGTCATACGCGTACGCGCCGAAGGGGCGATAGCGTTAGCAGTCACTTCGTAGCGCCCCAATTCGGCCGCTTGCACCAAAGTGAGCGCGGCGATTGCCGCCTTGGCTGCTGAGTAGGCCGCTTGGCCAACACTTCCCATCAGTCCCGCGCCGCTACTGGTATTTATGATGCGCGCGCTAAGCGAATTTCCGGCTTTTGCTTGGTCACGCCAAAATTCGGCCGCGTGCCGGGAAACGGCGAAGTGCCCTTTTAGATGGACTCGTACTACTGCGTCCCATTCATCTTCCGCGGCATTGGCAAACATCCGGTCCCGCACAAAGCCGGCATTGTTTACCACCACATCAAGCCCACCGAAAGTATCTAGGGCGAGCTGCACCAGACGCTTTGCTCCTGCGTAATCGGCGATGTCGTCGCCATTGGCGACCGCTTCACCCCCGCCACCACGAATCTCTTCGACCAGTTCATCGGCCGCGTCGTTTTGGGGGCCGGTACCGTCAAGATCGACTCCGAGATCGTTGACCACCACCTTGGCCCCTTGCCCAGCAAAGGCTAGAGCGTGAGCCCGCCCCAGCCCGCGAGCCGCTCCGGTAACAATTACTACTCGTCCCGCACATAGATCCATAGACCCGCTACCGTACCCGCGTGCACTACGGGATCACCATGTTTGCCACCGACACCTCAATTGCGGTACCCGACTTGGCCGTGGCGGCCGAAGAGCGGGACCTGCACTCAATCTATTTACCCGAACACACCCATATCCCCACGAGTCGTCTAACCCCTGCTCCCACCGGTACGGCGGAACTGGCCGAGGAGTATCGCCGGACCATGGATCCGTTAATCGCTCTGGCCGCGGCGGCGGCGAGCACAGAAAAAATTCGTCTGGGCACGGGTATTTGTCTAGTGGCGCAGCGTGAGCCGATCGTTACCGCCAAAGCCATCGCTTCGCTTGACCAACTTTCTAACGGTCGGTTTGAGTTTGGTGTGGGCTTCGGTTGGAATCGAGAAGAAATGGCTGACCACGGAGTTGACTACACCACTAGGCGCGAACAGGCGCGCGAGCATGTGCTCGCGATGCGTACTTTATGGCGAGAAGAGGCCGCAGAATTTTCTGGCGACTTTGTGAATTTTTCGTCGTCGTGGTCGTGGCCAAAACCAAAACAACTGGGTGGGCCACCGGTATTAATTGGTGGTGCGCCCGGGCCTAAACTTTTTTCTCATATTGTTGAATACGGCGACGGGTGGATGCCTATTGGCGGCGGCGGCGTTAAGGCGGCGCTAGGCGAACTAGCCCAGGCCTGCGCTAAAGCCAACCGAGATCCGGCCGAAATCCGCATCGTGCCTTTTGGGGTTATACCTGACCCAGGGAAAGTTGATTACTACGAGTCCATCGGAGTAGGCGAGATAATTTTTCTCGTCCCCACTGGTTCGGCTGATGCGGTGCTACCGGTACTTGACGCCCACGCCCAATTCATAGCCCAGCGCGACGGCTAAGATAACCCTCATGGGATCATCAGGAATGAAGAAACGGCGCAAGCCTCAACAGCCGGCGCATTTACCTAAAGTCGGTGCTCACGACGAGGCGCGCGAAGAGCAGCGCCTAGAACGCTCAGCGGTACTTGACGTGATGGGACTAGGTGGCCGTGGTCGCATGGTTGGAATCGTTGTCGGTGTTGTCGGCGTGGCCTTATTAGTTCTCGCGGTCGTAAGTTTGATTGGGCTTGACTAACCCTAACTAGTAGGGGCTCAGCCCAATCGTTCAATAATCGTTACGTTGGCCTGACCGCCGCCTTCGCACATGGTTTGTAGTCCGTAGCGACCACCGGTGCGCTCCAACTCGTTCACCATTGTGGTCATAAGTCGAGTTCCGGTCGCACCCAAGGGATGACCCAGAGCGATTGCGCCACCGTTGACATTGACTTTGCTTAAGTCGGCGCCAGTTTCTTTTTGCCACGCTAATACCACGGGAGCAAAAGCCTCATTAATTTCGATGAGATCCATATCGTCAAGACTCATGCCCGACTTGTTCAACGCGTAAGCCGTGGCGGGGATAGGAGCAGTGAGCATGAATATCGGGCTGTCACCTCGAACCGAAATGTGATGGACGCGCGCGCGCGGAGTAACCCCGTGTTCGCGCACTGCGGCCTCTGACATTACTAACAGCGCACTCGAACCATCACAGATCTGCGACGAAACTGCTGCTGTGAGTTTTCCGCCAACTTGCAGCGGAGCCAACTGGGCCATTTTCTCTAAGGAAGTTCCTCGCCGGGGAGTCTCGTCGATACTTACCCCCGCGAGCGGAGAAATCTCGCGATCGAAACGACCTTCGTCTTGCGCGCGAATTGCTCGCTCGTGACTTTCGAAAGCGAACTGCTCCATCTCTTCTCGTGAAATATCCCACTTATCGGCGATCATCTCTGCGCCTCTAAATTGAGAAACTTCTTGATCGCCGTAACGATCTACCCAGCCTTGCGAGCCTGAGAACGGATCAGTAAAACCAAATTGTGCGGCCGCGGTGAGCGCGGCCGCTATAGGTATTTGCGACATATTCTGCACCCCGCCGGCGATAATCACATCGTTAGTGCCGCTCATTACCGCTTGGGCGGCGAAATGCAGGGCCTGTTGAGAAGAACCGCACTGGCGGTCAATGGTGGTTCCAGGGACTTCTTCGGGGTACCCCGCGGCCAACCAGGCCGTACGGGCAATATCTCCCGCCTGCGGGCCAAGTTGGTCGACACAACCAAAGAAAACATCTTCGACCACCGCAGGGTCTATCTCGGCGCGTTCAACTACTGCTTTAATGACGTGGGCCCCCAGGTCGGCGGGGTGAACTGCGGATAAACCGCCACCCTTTTTCCCCATCGGGGTTCTGGCTGCTTCGACAATGTAAGCCTCAGGCACAAATCCTCATTTCGTTGAGCGACAAACTTTTATTTTTAATCACAGTATTACTTGAGCTAATCGGGAACGATGAGCGCGCGCGTCGCCCCACGTTGATGCCAATGCCCACGCACGTTTCATAAACAGATGCAGATCGTACTCAAAGGAGTAACCAATCGCTCCATGGCATTGCAAGGCTTTGCGGCCAGCAAGTAAAGCTGCGTCGCTTGCCATCGCTTTAGCCATAGAGGCATGTACCTCATAGTCAGGGTCATCAGTAGCCAGCGACCACGCGGCGCGGTAAACCAACGGCCGGGCAAACTCGAGGGCGATGCGCGCGTCGGCCAAGTGATGCTTAACCGCCTGAAAACTACCCACCGGCACTCCAAACTGTTGGCGTTCGATCACGTACTCCACTGTCATATCGAGCATGCGTCGAGTAAGACCGACCAGCTGAGACGAAATGCCGACTAGGCCGCGCGCTTGCCCCTTGCCCCTCGGATCGTCCAGTCTTTGCCCCGACTTTGAGTCCCACTTAATGCGACCAAGAGACCGAGTTTGGTCAACCGATTCGCAAAGTCCAATTTCCACTTGACCCCGCTCGACTAACGCCAAGCCATTTTCGTCGCCCACTACAAACGAATGAGCCAATGTCGCACCCGGAGCAAGGTCACTATTAGGGGCAGTAGCGCTAATTATTTCGGTGCCCGTCAGGGCGGTAGTTAAATCGTTAAGCAGGGGTACCGCAACCGCGGCGTGCTCCACAATTGGCTCGGGGAGAGCGAAGTATCCGGTTTCTTCTAGCACCAAAACTAAATCGAGTTCGCTTAGACCCAAACCCCCCAAAGACTCTGGGGCCAACACTCCCAGAACTCCCATCTCGGCCAACGCCCGCCACGCAGAACTCGGACCCGGCTCTTTGTCTTCCCATTGCGCTCGCACGGCTTTCGGCGGACACTCTTTAGCCAACAGATCGCGAGTCGCATCTCGCAGCGCAATCTGATCTTCGGTAAAAGCAAAACGCACAGCGACTACTTTCGGGGCAAACCGAGCACACGCTCAGCGATTACGTTGCGTTGGATTTCGTTGGTGCCCGCATAGATTGGTCCCGACAAGGCGAACTCGAAACCTTTCATCCAGCCGGTGTCATCAAACTCTGCTGTGGGGCCAAGTATCGCGAGGGCCGCTTCATGGATACGGAGATCAAGTTCGGACCAGAAAACTTTAGTCATACTTGCTTCGGCTCCGATGTTTTCCCCATCAGTCATTCGCGTTACGGTCGAAAATGTTTGCCAACGATAGGCCTCGGCTTCGATAACGGCCTGAACTACCGAATCGCGTAAATCGGAGTTGGCGTTAGAAGATTGTTCACGATACAAATCGACCAAGCGAGCCGCGGAAGCGGTGAAGCGTCCTGGGCTGCGCAGGGTTAAGCCCCGCTCGGCGCTCGCGGTAGCCATGGCTACTCCCCACCCCTTATTAACTTCGCCCAGCACCGCTTCTTCGGGCACGTAGACGTCATCAAGAAAAACTTCCGCGAAACCTTCATCACCGTCTAGGCGACCAAAGCCTCGTACCGTTACTCCGGGAGCGTCGAGGGGAACTAAAAAATAAGTAAGCCCGTGATGGCGCTCAGAATCGGGATCGCTGCGAAATAGTCCGAACAGGTGAGTACAAAAAGCACCTCGGGTCGTCCAAGTTTTTTGCCCCGTTAAACGCCACCCTCCCGCAAGGTCGCGTTCGGCCTTACTCCGAGTGCTCGCAAGGTCGCTACCCGCGTTGGGCTCAGACCAGCCTTGGCACCACAGATCTTGAGCCGCCGCCATGCGGGGCAAGATCTGATTTTGCTGTTCGGGGGTACCGAAAGAAAATACCGTAGGGGCTAACAAGAAAATACCGTTTTGGGTGATTCTCTGGGGCCCACCGGCACGGTAGTACTCCTCTTCAAAAATCAACCACTCCATGGGCGACGCGTCGCGCCCACCGTATTTTTCAGGCCAAGAAACTACTGACCAGCGCTGAGAAAATAACAACCGCTCCCACTCGAGATGAAGAGCAAACCCCTCACGAGTGTCACCCGACGGCAACGAACGCGGAATATTTTCTTCTAGCCAAGTTCGGCATTCGTCTCGGAATTCGTTTTCTTGGATAGTAAAATTAAGATCCACAGCAACTTTTACAATCAGTTAAAAGTGTCATTGCTACTATCTCAGTCGCCTAACCGTTTTAATACCAATTCTGCTTCAGCAATAATACGAGTTATCAGCTCGCTAACGGTAGGCAAATCATCAATCACTCCCACTACCTGTCCGCTGGCCATAACTCCTAGGTCAGGGCGACCGTCAACCATTGCCATCTTGAGCAACATTGGAGTATTGGCGGCCATGACTACCTGGCTCCAAGAAAGATCTTGCGACTTACGCATAGCCCGACCTTCGCTAATCATTTGGGGCCAAGAAATTTTCGAAAGGCGATGAAAACGAACTGCGTTCCGTAACGCACGCGGCAGACTGGTTACTGGCCCCGTGCGATCAAGTTTTTCAGTAAAATCTGTACGCAAAACTCGGTGAGGTACGCCGTCCACTTGGGTAGTGACCAGTGTTTCGGTAACCGAACGATCTAAATAAAACTGCTTGACATCTTTGCCTACTGGACTGTCGGCGGTAAGCAAAAATCTAGTGCCCATCGCAATCCCCACTGCGCCATAAGCCAGAGCGGCTATTAATCCCCGACCATCGAAAAACCCGCCCGCGGCGATTACCGGCAGATCAACCGCGTCCACTACCTCGGGCAACAACAGCGTGGTCGGTACTGACCCGGTATGACCACCCCCTTCACCCCCTTGCACCAAAACTGCATCCGCACCCCACGCGGCCACTTTCTCCGCGTGTCGCCGAGCGCCGATTGACGGAATAACTACTAGGCCAGAGTCCTTTAGTTTTTTGATTAGCGATTCTTTGGGGGCCAAGGCGAACGAGGCAACTTTTACCCCTTCACGAATTAGCGCGTCGCAACGCTCGGGGGCGTCGGGGGCGTCGGAGCGAAGATTCACCGCAAAAGGTCGGTCGGTTAGTTCTTTGACCGCACGAATTTCTCCTACCATTTCGTCGTAGTCCATCGTGGCCGCGGCCAAAATACCCAGTGCTCCCGCTTTGGCCGTAGCCGCCACTAGCGGAGCAGTAGCGACCCAGCCCATCCCCGTCTGCACAATCGGAACATCGATCCCGCAGAGATCACATAACGCGGTGTTCAAACTCGCGTGCATTAACTTGATACCTCAGCCGCGCGCATTTTGTCGGGATCAAGAACTGAGTCGAGAAAAGCCAACTCCTCGCCCGTCGGTGATCGAGTTTCTGGGACCACATCGGGCTGCACTAAGGCAAACCCTGTAGCGGCGACAACTTCACTGACGCTCACTCCTGGGTGCACCGAACGCAGCCGCATCGAATTATCGGGGGTTTCAAAATCAAGGACGGCCAGATTAGTTACCACTCGTCTTATTTCGTGAAACTCAGACGCGCTCGGACCCGCCGCCGCGGCTCGGTCGTAACCGACACCCGACACACAATCAACTTTTTCTACGAATGAACGCAAGTCGTGTTTAGGTATCCAGTAACTCGTAGGGTGGTTGACTGTATTGCCGGGTGCGCCGCGTACTCCCAGTAACTGTGATTTAGGTTGTGCCCACGGACCAATACAAGCAATGTTCTGATTACCAAAGCGATCGATCTGAGTGGCTCCCATCATTACGTGCCTTCGGCCCGACCAGACAATGTCGAACATCCGAGCAAACGGAAGCCACGCTTCGATTACTCGGGGTTCCTGCGGTGATGCGTTAACCGAAATAGGCGCGCCCAGTTGGGCGGCGTCACCGTCGGAATAAACCAAATCGGGCTCAAAAGTAAGAGCGGCTAAGCGTGCCCCCAGCGTGGGTACGACTCCAATCGGACTAGCCAAAATTTCTCCGTCGCCTCGAAATGCTTCGGCACACGCAACCACGCAAACGTCAGCTCGAGTGGCACTCATGTTGTCGCCAATGACGCCCGCGCGAGGGCTTGGTAATCAGATTCGGGTATGTCGATGTATCGGGCCCGAAACGTAGCCCAACCATCGTCGGCTTTGGCCGAGGCAACGTATTCGCGCTGGATAGTTTCATCGCGGTAGTAATCGGGCACGCAGTGAGTGAAGTGGGCACCAAAGGGTGCTTCAACTACACCATCGGTAAACAGCCTGCTCACTCGGATCGACTCCACCGGACCCGTTGAGGCGAGATCTTCGGTTGCTACTACTTGTTCGCACGACACAAAAGTTTTTTCGGCCGCTAGGGCAAAAAGGTCATCAAAATACCAATCAATACCCAAATATTGAGCGTTACCACGAGCATCGGCTCGATTGGAATGCAATAAAGCCACATCAAGCGCGATAGCGGGCATCGCTAAAAGTTCTTGCCCATCGTAAGGCGAGGTGACAGTAGCAAATTCAGGATTAACTTCCGTAATCGCCGACCCCATTCCGGCTCGGCAAGGCAGAAACGAAACTCGCCACGCAGCCGCGCGCAATCCCAACTGCAACATCCCTTCATCAAGTTCCATAGCCTCGATGGTTTTATTTTGCCGAGCAGCACGAAAATAAGGTTCAAGAGGAATTGAATCGAGAGAAACGAATCCGTATATTGCTTTACGGACTTTCCCTGCGGCGCACAACATGCCTACGTCGGGGCCACCATAACTAACGACAGTGAGATCTTTTAGATCTGACCGTAAAATTTCTCGAATGATCGACATAGGTTTACGACGCGACCCCCAGCCCCCTACTCCGATAGTCATACCGTCGCGCAATTCCGCGACTACGTCAGCTTCGGTGACTCGCTTGTCGATCATCGGGTAACAATCACACAACTTCCGTGCCCAAAGAGTCCTTGGTTGACCGACAAACCGACTTGAGCATTTTCAACCTGTCGGTCTCCGGCTTCGCCTCGTATTTGAGTAGCAAGTTCGCAGACTTGCGCAATAGCTTGGGCGGGAATCGCTTCACCAAAACTGGCTAACCCACCACTCGCGTTCACCGGAATCTTCCCGCCCAAAGTGGTCGCCCCCGAATGCAACAAAGACTCGGCTTCACCGGGTGCACACAGACCGATATTTTCGTACCAATCAAGTTCAAGTGCAGTAGATAGATCATAAACCTCAGCACAAGAAAGGTCTTCTGGACCAAACCCTGACTCCTCGTAAGCAGCATGAGCAATTGAATCCCTAAACCCCAGTTCCGGAACAGCGCTACCCACCGCGGAGTCAGTGGCTATGTCGGGCATATCGAGATAAGTGTTTGGGTATTTAGGAGTAACGGTAGAAATCGCCGCGATGCGCACATGACGAGAACGATCAGACAAGCGAGCCGCGTAATCAGCACTGGCCAGAACTACCGATGCCGCTCCGTCGCTAGTGGCACATATGTCAACCAGTCTTAGCGGATCAGCCACGACTGGCGACTCGGCAATTTCGTCCGCGCTGAACTCTTTACGGTAGCGAGCATAAGGATTGGCAACCCCATGGCGACTGTTTTTAATTTTTACCGCGGCGAAATCTTTCTCGGTGGATCCGTAGAGTTCCATGCGCCGGCGGGCGTACAGAGCGAAGTAGGTCGGATTAGTCGCACCAAGCAAATGGAAGCGCAACCAGTCAGGGTCTTCGGGGCGTTCACCCGGCAACGGGCCAAAAAACCCTTTGGGGGCGGTGTCTGCTCCTACCACCAAGGCCACATCCGCCTTACCGGACAAAATACGCACGCGCGCCGCCTCCAGCGCTACCGCGCCGCTCGCGCAAGCAGCGAAGCTTGACGACACTGGAATCCCTTGCCATCCCAACGCTTGCGCAAAAGTAGAACCCGCGACGTAACCGGGATAACCGTTGCGCATGGTGTTGCCCGCAGCTAAATAATCGATATCGGACCAAGCCACTCTCGCGTCCTGTAAAGCCGCGCGCGCAGCCACTACTCCGTATTCAGCGAAGTTGCGACCCCACTTCCCCCAGGGGTGCATTCCCGTACCAAGAACTACTACGTCTTGTTCTGCGCTCATTACGATTTATCCGCTACTTTCCATTTCCATACTGTACGAATTTCTTCAGCGGTTTCATAAAGCGGCTCTACCACTAATTCCATTTCAACCCCGACCGAGAGAGTTTTGGTATCCGTTCCGGACGCGAGTTGGCCTAATACCACCATGCGCTCAGCCGTTAATTCAACTGCGGCGACGCCGTAAGGGACGAAAGGGTCTGCCTGGGGATAAGGCGGAGGGGGAGAGAATTGATTATCGGCAAATGACCACAATGTCCCCGTGTGGGAAAGCTCTACCTCATCAAGGGGCGCACCTTCGCATACTGGGTTGCGACAAAATGACCACTGCATTGGAAAAAATGATGCGCCGCACTTAACGCACCGACCGCCCAAAAGTCGAGCCGTACCGTCGTCTTCTTCTCGAAAAAATCCCTCTAACGCGGGCACTCGTTTTGTTGCCACGATTATTATTCCCGCCCTACGTCGGCGTCACGCTTGTCTACAAACGCTTGGCGCAGTTCATCAGAGTCCCCCCACAAATTGAGTTCAAAGGTAAACCCTTGTTCAAAACGGTAAGACCGCTTCACGTCAACTGGGTCGATGGCGTTAAGGGACTCTTTCGCCCGCCGAATCACTAGTGGGCTTTTAGCGGCAATCACTTGAGAAATTTCGCGGGCGGTATTCAACAATTCAGCGCGCGGCACAACTCTTTCCACAGTTCCGAAAGCCAGTAACTCTTGGGCGGTGACTACCGAGCCGGTCAAAAACATGGCTCGCATTTTTTTGTAAGGAACCAAACGAGAAAGATGGGTTGCCGCTCCTAACGCTCCCCGATCAACTTCGGGCAAAGCAAAAGTGGCATCATCTGCAGCCACAAGAACATCGGCGTTACCAGCAATTCCGATACCCCCACCCAAGCAATAACCGTGCACTGCGGCAATTACCGGAGCGGGCGAGTCGTACACCGCGGCAAAAGTTTCGTAGCAACCCCGGTTTACATCAATGAGAGTTTTGTTGGTGGAGTCGGCCGCCAACTCTTTTATATCAACACCAACTTGAAACGCTCGCAACTCAGGATTGGCAGCCACGATTACGGCTCGGACCTGAGGGTCGGCGCCGTAACGACTAATAGCGTTAGCCAAGTCGAACCAGCCCTGTGCCGTCAGAGCGTTCACGGGTGGATTGTCGATGATTATCTCGGCTACATGGTCACGAATCTCGGAATGGATCACGATGAGCAGCGTACCTGTTGCGTGTCGGGTACCGTCGGTGCATGGCCAATCAGAATGCTCTCGACTTCAGCGACCAAGCGATAATCGTCACCGGAGGCACTCGGGGAGTCGGTCGAGGCATTGCCGAGCGATTCTTGGCCGCCGGAGCCCAAGTGGTGGTTTGTGGGCGAAATGCCCCCGACGAATTGCCCGCATTCGAAGGGCGCGAGGCGGTCTTCATCAAGGCCGACGTGCGCGAACCCGAAGAAATCGATGCCGTAGTGGCAAAAACCCAAAAGCAATTTGGTCGCATTGACGTTCTAATCAATAACGCGGGCGGTTCTCCTCCCGCCGACACCGCTACCGCCTCGCCTAAATTTACTAACTCAATTATTGCTCTTAACTTAACCGCCCCATTTGTTTTTTCGCAGCGAGTGTTCGCGGTAATGAAAGAACAAGACCATGGCGGGGTAATAATAAACATTGGCAGCGTCAGCGGAACTCGTCCTAGCCCAGAGACTGCGGCCTACGGAGCAGCCAAAGCGGGTTTAATTAACTTGACCCAAACAATGGGCGTCGAATTTGCGCCCAAAGTTAGAGTGGTGTGCGTTACTGCGGGGCTAGTAGTAACTGAGCAAGCACATTTATTTTATGGCGACGAAAATGACATAGCCGCAGTGGGTGCAACCGTCCCAATTGGTCACATGGCGGACCCACAAGAAATTGCTGATGTCTGCTTGTTTGCCGCTTCGTCTTTAGCGCGTTATTTAACCGGAGAACAAATCATTGTTCACGGTGGTGGCGAAGTTCCTGCTTATCGAAGCGCGGCCAAATTAGGAAAAAATAAATAAGCAAATATTTTGAGTTACCGAACTCCCAGGTGCTGATACCAGTACTGCTTAGAACGTTCAGTCAAGTCGACTAGGCCACCGCGAAGGGGCCAACTCGCGAGTATTCCGAGGTCTTCAAGAAACGCAATAATTTCTGCGTCAGGCCGAGATGAGCAGGCGAGCCAAGGAGTAAATCGCAAATTGGGGTCGCCGGTTTCTCGCTCTAATCGCCACCGAGTTTCTAATAAAGACCCCACCGCGGCCAAAATCTCTGCCCTGCCCTTGCTGGAGCTCAAACGGCAGACCTGCAGAACAACTACATCGCGCATACGGCGAGCGACAAAGCGCGGTTCTTTAGCAATCGGAGTTACTACTCCCACGGCAAACTCTTGCGCGCGCAAAAGTCGAGCAATGGGTGCGACAATGTCGTGGGTGGCGAGTGAAAGCGAGCGAGTAGATCCGGCCGCGTCGCGCCAAGTTTTTACCGAAAATGGCTCAAGTGCTTCTAGGTCGCGCTCATTGCGTTCGTTGACCCAAGAATCGATTACTGAAAACGCGCGCGGCCTCAACTCAAGGTCGACTGAACCGTGACGAAGATCAGGCACCCAGCGACGAATCGTGCTCGCCGCTAATGGATCGGCCGCAAGCATTCGAGTGCGCTTCCGATCAATCTTGACAGCAACAGTTGCTTTCTTGCCCGCCCTAGGACGTTGCGCTAGCCCCATTGCGATCAAACCGACATCGAGTTCGGGTAGATAACCCCAAACGGTGTCACCGGCGCGAATGTCAACTAGAGCGCCACGAACTTCACAAACAAATCGATCCAGACGACCAGACAAAGCTGCTTCCCGTAAATCGGAAAATTTAGGCACGATAGTCCGTCCTGAATTACTTACAAAACGTACGTAGCGATTTATTGGAACCAGCCAGTAACCCACAAATCTATTTTGGCTCAAAGTCAGCCCAAAAAGGTGCCGAGACGATCAGGCTCGTTGGCTCGAAACCGAGACCACTTCGCCGGTCATATAGCTCGAGTAAGCGCTAGCGAGGAAAACGATGACGTTGGCCACTTCCCACGGTTCGGCCGCTCGACCAAAAGCTTCTTGACCAATCAGGGTTTCCAGGGTTTCTTCAGTGGTGGCTTTGGCTAAAAATGGGTGCCACGCCAAACTGGGAGCCACGGCATTGACTCGCACTCCGTGCGGGGCAGCCTCAAGCGCCGAGCACCGAGTTAGAGCCATGACCCCGGCTTTGGCCGCGGCGTAATGCGCTTGACCTACCTGTGCCCGCCAGCCCATAACCGAGGCATTGTTAACAATTACCCCCTTGCCTTGGGTAATCATTTGCCTCAGCACCGCGCGAGTGCAGCGAAATGTTCCGTTGAGAGTTACGTCTAATACTGTGCTCCACTGTTCGTCAGTCATATCGACCAAAGAAACTTCGCCCCCCAGCCCAGCGTTATTGACCCAAACATCAATACCGCCATGAGCCTTAACGGCAGTATCAACTAGTGCCACCACATCTTCGTTTTTAGTTACATCACATACCGCAACAACAGGGCGTACACCAAATAGTTCACTCAACCGATCGGCGGCTTCATTTAAGCGTCGCTCGTGATGATCGCTTAGCACCACCACCGCTCCCTCTTCGCACGCGCGCTTAGCCGTAGCAAAACCAATTCCGGTTCCTGCGGCCGCGGTCACCACTACGCTTAACCCACTAAGCAAGCCGAGCGCTTTCGGCTCATCGGGAACTCCAGATGTTGAAGTTAAATCTTTGCTCACGGTTGCGGCTCCTTTGGCAGGCCGAGAGCCCGCTCGCCAATGATGTTGCGCTGAATTTGGTTTGATCCTCCGTAGATCGTATCGGCACGGGTGTACAAGAAAAGTCGTTGCGCCGAAGAGAGGTCGTAAGGTCCGCCGTTGGCTATTTCTCCGTCGGGCCCCAACACCTCAACGGCCAGTTCGCCCAGACGGCGATGCAAATTAGCCCAAAAAAGTTTGTGCACACTCGTAAGGGGCGTGATTTCCCCTCCCTCTAGTGCCGTCATTGAACGCAGGGCATTAAACCGCATTACTCGTAAATCGATCCACGCTTTGGCCAAACTCTGGCGCAAGATAGGTTCGTCTTGGCGGCCATTTTCTCGAACCGTAGCCAAGATCGCATTGAGTTCATTTTCAAATTCAAGTTGTTGGCCCAGAGTCGACGCCCCGCGCTCGAAAGCCAAGGTGCCCATGGCGACCTTCCAACCGTCGTTCACCGCTCCAACTATGCAGTCGGCAGGGGTGCGGGCGTCATCAAAGAAAACTTCGTTGAACTCTGAAGTAGCAGTAATTTGCATAATTGGTCGAATCTCGATATTGGGCTGGCGCATCGGAACTAATAAATACGAAAGGCCACGATGCTTAGGCGCATCACGGTCAGTGCGGCATAAAACAAAACACCAATCGGCCCAATGCGCGAGTGAAGTCCATACTTTTTGTCCCGATATTGACCACTCTTGCCTACCGTCAGGATTAGTAACGAGTTCGGCTCGAGTGGCGACATTAGCTAGATCAGAACCCGCGTCAGGCTCGGAATACCCTTGACACCAAATTTCGGTACCGGAAAGTATTCCGGGAAGAAAATTCTTCTTTTGTTCATCGCTTCCGTAAGCGATAACCGTAGGGCCCAGCAATCCTTCGCCCACTATCCCCACTCGGCCTGGGCCATGAGCACGCGCGTATTCTTCGTAAAAAATCACCTGCTGGGCTAGCGAAAGTCCCCGTCCCCCAAACTCTTCCGGCCACCCAATGCCTATCCAACCCGCTTCACCTAGAGCTCGTTCCCACTCTGAGCGCTCGTTGAATAGCTCGTGTTCATCGCCCGGCCCGCCGCGCCCGCGCACGACTGAGAACGGCCCATTGAGTTGATCGGTAAGCCACTTCCGAGCATCGCTTCTAAACGCTTCGTCTGCGGCCGAAAATTGCAAGTTCACTGCTGCGGATCGTACCGGAGCCGCCCGAGTTACCTACGATGCTTAGACCAGAACTGAGGAGACAGCGTGGAGTACCCCGACATTGAAAGCCTGCTCGCGGCCGTGGGTGACCACCTTGGCTACAGCGACTGGGTAGTTATCGATCAAAATCGCATCAACGGATTCGCCGCCGCGACCGGCGATAACCAGTGGATTCATGTCGATCCCGAACTCGCCGCCACCGGCCCTTTTGGAACCACCATTGCCCACGGCTATCTGACCCTATCGATGACTAATCAATTTTTACCCGAACTACTCCAAGTGCCCCTCGCCACTATGGGAATAAATTACGGAGCGAACAAAATTCGCTTCCCCGCGCCAGTTCCGGTCGACTCGCACATCCGCATGGGCTCAGAAATCATTGCCGCCGAAAAGATCTCCTCGGGCGATGGAAACTGGGTGCAAGTGATAACCCGCAATACGGTCGAAATCCAGGGCGGAGAAAAACCCGCGTGCGTAGTTGAGGCCATCAGTAGATTTCTTTTCAGTAAATGAAAACTAAGAAGAATTAAGAGTGAGCACCCCAAGCGTTGACGTATGTGTAGTTGGTGCGGGATTAGCCGGATTGTCGTGCGCAAATTATCTAACCCAGTTTGGTCTAGAAACTCGAGTACTAGAAGCCAGCGATGGCGTCGGTGGTCGAGTGCGCACCGACGTAGTTGATGGGTATCGCCTTGACCGAGGTTTTCAAATTCTTTTGACCCAATATCCTGAGGCCAACCTTCAACTCGACATGGGAAAACTCGAACTTAAACCGTTTGACCCCGGGTTGCTCATCTACACCAAAGGAGATTTTCATAAAGTTTCTGATCCGATGCGCCGACCTTCCGATTTGATTTCTACCCTTCGCGCCCCGATCGGTTCTATTTTCGACAAGGCTCGCCTCGGACTTCTATTTCTTGACGTTCGACGCACATCGCCTCAAGAATTGATGCGTCGCCCCGACCGCAGCACGCTCGAAGAATTACAGCGCCGAGGTTTTTCTGAGCGCATGATCAAGAGTTTTTGGCGACCACTGTTTGCGGGTATTCAATTAGACCCCGATCTAGAAGTATCGGCGAAACGATTTGCTTTAGTTATGGCCATGATCGCCGAAGGTGACGCCGCGGTTCCGGAATTAGGTATAGGAGCGATAAGCGATCAACTTGCGGCAAAATTACCGAGTGGGATAATTGAATTAGAAACTGCGGTAACCGAGATAACTGCTACCGGTGTGCGCGTCGACGACGGCCGCGAAATCGACGCGCGGGCGGTGGTAGTCGCAACCGAAAGCCCGGCGGCGGCTCGTTTGATTAAAACTAAAGACCCAGGTTCGCGACCGGTAGCAAACTTGCAGTTTTCTGCTCCCCAGGCACCGGTTGACGATCGGCTAACAATTCTTAACGGAACTGGCGAAGGACCGGTGACCAACCTTGCCATTATGAGTAACGTGGCCCCCACTTACGCTCCCCCAAATCGATCTCTCATTTCGATCGAAGTGCCCGGTGTATACCTCGGGGACGATCGCGAGTTACTTACGGCGGTTACTGCGCAAATGAGAGACTGGTTTGGTGGACAAGTTGATGAATGGGAGTTGCTGCGTAACTTGCGCATAGAGCACGGCCATCCCAACCAACTGCCCGGATTTTCACCCAAGAAAAATGTTCGCCTCGGTGAATACCGGTACGTGTGTGGTGACCACCGCGATACCGCTTCTAGCCAAGGAGCGCTTTATTCGGGTCGGCGAACTGCGAGTGCGGTGATTGCTGATCTAAGTACCAACGCCCAAAGAAAATAAGTTTGGCCGCGATTTAGTCTCGGGGGGAACTCTCCAGACTCAACTTTGATCCGCCGTCAATAAATCGCAACACGGATTCACCGTTCAGCAGGGCACGTAAATCGTCACCCACCATCTTGGCTCGCCATCCATTGTCTAAGCGCGACGGGCGTTCGTTGACTAACGCTTTTACGTCGTCGCGGGTGGCCAGCAGTCGAGGGTCGATGCGTTCGTTTTCCGCCACTTGGGAGGTCCAACCCGTCAAAAGACCTGACGCCGCGTCCAACGAAGGGTCAGCCGAATGTTTAGGAGGTAATTTAAGATCCGAAGGCGACATGGCTCGAGCGGACTCAATGGCCGACAGGATCTGCGCCACCGACGACTTGGAGAGATTCCCGGCGCCGCGCACCCGTAATACGTCAGTCGCGGTATTCGGTGGGCGTTGGACAAGAGCGGCTAAAGCAAGATCCGACATTACGAACCGGGGTGGCAGGTCTTCAGTTTCAGCTCGATGTTCTCGCCAAGACGACAAAGACTGAGCAATGGCCGCTTGTTCACCTTTTAGCGAACGAGACCCTTTAATTTTCCACCAAGTGGTGTCCGGGTCCGAGTAACGAGAAGAACTGGCGCGAAGTATTTCACACTCCGTAGCCGCCCATTCGGTTCGTCCATTAGCCTCAAGTTGTCGAATCAATTCATCGCGCAGGGCAAAAAGGTGCGCAACATCGCCTGCGGCGTAATCGAGTACCGATTCTGGCAAAGGCCGGCGCGACCAGTCAGAGAGTTGATCGCCTTTATCTAGCCGTATTCGCAAAAGCGCCCACACCAATGACGCTAACGACGGCTGACTCATACCAATGAATCCAGCACTGAGTTGAGTATCGAATAGACAAGTCGGTCGCGCCCCGCATGCTCGCTCAATGATCGGTAAATCACCGCTACCCGCGTGAGTAATCATGGTCCCCGGGCCCAGCAATACCTCACTAAGTCCGGATACATCACAAGCCAGTGGATCAATTAGTGCGAGACCGCCCGACCACGCTATTTGGATTAAACACAACTTGGGTCGATAAGAGCGCTCGGCGACAAACTCGGTATCGAGTCCGTAGGCTGGCTCGGATCGCAAAGTAGTAATTACCGCCTCTAGCGCTCGATCGGTATCGACCAACTCAAGATTTGCCATCGTAAAACCCTATCGGGCGCACTCCGCCGACTAGCGAACAGGGGGAGCGTTCCATTGCGTTATCACCTTGGTCTCTCGTTCATAGCCCAAAACACTCAGCGTGGCCGTGCCTAGAGCAAGGTGGGAACCGTTGATGGCCGGCAGGCCCATCCAGCGAGCCCCCAAAATGCGCAAGATGTGACCGTGAGCGACCAGAGCGACCGCACCATCAGTCGCATCAACTCGTTCAATGACTTTATCTGCGCGCGCACCTACTTCGTCGGCGGTCTCACCGCCAAAAACTTTGCCGGTAAAGATGGTCCAATTGGGAATTTCTTTACGGATGTTGGCAGTAGTACGACCTTCGTACTCGCCGTAATTCCATTCTCGTAAATTCTCTTCGGTTATTGCCTTACCGTCGATTCCCGCTAGACGAGCAGTTTCTTGGGCCCGCGCGAGCGGACTGACTAGCACTAAAGAGAAGTCCCATTTTTTTAGTGGGTCAAGTAGTGACTGTGCTTGCTTGCGACCCTTGTCCGTAAGTGGGATATCAGTGCTGCCGGTATGGCGCCCCGAGAGACTCCACTCGGTCTCGCCGTGGCGCACAAGTACGACTTCGCTGGCCATGGCGCTACAATGACACATATACCCAACGACTAGTTGGGCCTAAGCGGGGAGCTCGGGACAGCCGGGCTGAGAGGGTGACCACGCCACAGGCGCGTCACCGACCCCATGAACCTGCTCCGGGTAATGCCGGCGAAGGGAGTGGATTATGGTTGTGCCCTCTTCAGGCCAAGTACCGCAAGAACTAGGCGCGTTCATTTTTTCTGGTGGAGAGCCGGTAAACCCTGAAATTGTTGCCTTAATCCCAAAAAATTCTTTAATTATTGGTGCCGACTCCGGGGTAAAACACGCCCTTGATTTGGGTTTCACCGTTGCCATCGCCGTGGGCGACTTCGACTCACTTGCCCCCGAAATCCTGGCCCAGATAACTGCAGCCGGAACCAAAATCGAAATGCACCCCCCCGACAAAGATGCCACCGATCTCGAGCTCGCGCTGGATACGGCGGTACGCCACGGCGCCAAATCGATAACCATCATTGGCGGCCACGGAGGCCGCCTAGACCACTTCTTGGCTAACGCCCAACTTTTGGGGGCGAAAAAATTTGCTGCTACAAAAATTGAAGCCTGGTTTGACACAACTCGAGTAACCGCAATTCATGATCAAGCGCAAGTGACCGGATACCCCGGAGCAATTATTTCGCTCATAACAGTAGGGTCACCCGCCACGGGAGTAACCACCACCGGACTCAGGTTTGCCCTAAAGGACGCCGAGATTGTGGCGGGAGCAACCTTGGGGGTTAGTAACGAGTTCATCAGCTCTAGGGCGACAGTCGTAATAAAAACTGGAACCATTTTAGCCGTACAACCCGATGGATTGATTTAATGAAACGCCTAGCACTTCTATTGGTCGCGACTCTAATTACCAGTGGCGCATACGCTGCGAGTTACCAAAAATCTAGTAGTGCGGCGGAAGAAAAAACTATTACATTAGTGACTCACGATTCTTTCTCTATATCCAAATCCACTCTTAAATCATTTACTCAAAAGACCAAAATACGAGTTCGGTTGCTTTTGTTGGGTGACGCGGCCGTAGCTCTTAACCAAACCATTCTCACTAAAGACCAGCCGCTGGGCGACGCGCTTTACGGTATTGACAACACTTTTTTATCTCGAGGGCTGTCCGCCAATCTCTTTATCCCCTACCGTTCTCCGGCGCTGAGCACCGTTGGTGAAGAGTTCAAAACCGGTGAAGATTATCGAGTCACTCCAATTGACTACAGCGATGTTTGTATCAATTTTGACAAAAACTGGTTCGCCGATCGCAACCTCACAGTCCCTCAAACTTGGAATGACCTTATTGAAAAAAAGTACAAAAATCTTTTGGTAGTAGAAAATCCAGCCACTTCTTCACCCGGTTTAGCGTTTGTCCTTGCCACCATAAAACACTTTGGTGATTCGCAGTGGCGGCAATATTGGAAAAGATTACGCAAAAATGGAGTTCAAGTAACTGACGGTTGGGAATCGGCTTACAACGGAGCGTTTAGTGCGGGGGCCGGCAACGGTGATCGGCCATTAGTTGTTTCTTACGCCTCTAGTCCCGCAGCTGCGGTCTACTACTCAGATCCACAATTAGACGCTTCCCCGGTTGGCACCATGCTCGATAGTTGTTTTCGTCAAACTGAATACGTAGGAATTTTGCGGGGCACTAAGCACCGAGCCGAGGCGAAAAAATTGGTTGACTTCATGTTGACTCGCAAATTCCAAGAAGACATACCGCTACAAATGTTCGTATTTCCCGTAAGAAACGATGTGGAACTACCACCAGTATTCAAAAACTTTGCCGAGGTCGCACCCGATCCACAAGCAATTAGTTCGAGCCGCATCGAAAAAAATCGAGAGAAATGGATAGCCGACTGGACTGAGACGGTTTTGCGGTGATTGTCGACCAGGCCCCGCATTCACTCCGCCAGGCCCTGAAGACAGGGTTGACGGTAGGAATACCGGTGATATTTCTGCTCGGGCTATTCGTTGTGCCAGTAGTAAATATCCTAAGTCGCGGCTTGCGAGTTGGGGGCGAACTCGATTTGAGCCCAGTAATAGATGTTATTAAAAGTGAATCCCTGCGAAAGATTATTGCCTTTACCTTCATTCAAGCCACGATCTCAACTTTGCTTACGGTGATCGTAGGTATTCCTGGTGCTTACGTTCTTTATCGCTACCGCTTTACTGGGCGAGGGCTGGTACGAGCCCTAGTAACGGTTCCTTTTGTGCTTCCGACCATGGTGGTTGCTTCGGCGTTTCTTGCTCTCGGGGTAAAAACATCTTTCGGGGCCATACTGGTCGCCCACATTTTTTTTAATTACGCCGTAGTCGTACGAACCGTTGGCGGGCTGTGGGCTCACCTAGATCACAGAACGGAAATCGCCGCCCAAGTTCTAGGGGCTTCAAAAATTAAAACTTTTATCCACATAACTCTTCCCGCTTTGCGTCCCGCAATACTGGCCGCAGGGGCTATTTGTTTTCTTTTCACCTTTACCTCGTTCGGAATAATTTTAATTTTGGGTGGTCCCAGTCGGGCCACTCTGGAGACTGAGATCTACCGACAAACCGCACAACTCCTCGACTTCAAAACTGCGGCCGGGCTTTCGGTAGTGCAACTAATCGCCGTAACCGGAGTTTTATTGATAACCAGCCGACTCATCACTCGGCAAAATATTGCCCTGGGGTTGGTTCCGGCAGACCGAACCCCCAGAGTGCGCACACGCCAGCAACGACTGCTGCTATTAAGCAATTTATCTTTCATGGCCTTACTTCTCGGCCTACCAATGGCCACACTCGTAATTCGATCGTTTAGCACTCCCACTGGGTTTGGGCTGGCGTACTACCGAGCCCTGGGGACTTTGCGTGCCGACAGTGTTTTGTTCGTGCCTCCAGTGGAGGCCATAAAAAACTCAATAGTCATCGCCGTGATTTCTGCAGTAATTGCCGTTACCGTCGGCGGCTTAGCCGCGCACGCCATTATTCGTTACGGCCAAGCACTAAATACCGCTTTAACAATTCCACTGGGAGTTTCGGCGGTAACAGTCGGGTTTGGATTTCTAATAACTTTTGACACCGCACCCTTTAACTTCCGCTCTTCGTGGCTTCTTTTACCTTTCGCTCACGCACTTATTGCTATTCCGTTTGTCGTACGAGCAATTACCCCAATTCTCTCGTCGATAGACCCTCGCCTGCGCGAAGTAGCGAAAACTTTGGGAGCTAACCCACTGCAGGTTTGGCGCGAAGTGGACTTACCTATATCGGCCCGGGCCTATCTGGTAGGGGCCGGATTCGCTATCGCCATATCCCTCGGCGAATTCGGCGCGACCGCCTTTCTGGCTCGCCCCGACCGCCCCACCCTCCCAGTGGTTATCGCTCGCCTACTCAGTCAGCCGGGAGAATTGAACTTTGGTGCTGCGCTTGCCGCAAGTTCGGTTTTGATGGTCCTAGTTGCCGGCGCTATTTTTGCTATTGAGCGAGCGCGGGTCGGTTCAGTGGGAACTTTCTAGATGGACCCCGTGCTTAGTGTCCAAGGGGTAACGGTTCGTTTCGGAGACCATCTCGCCCTTAATCAAGCAGATCTTTCTCTGGCGGCCAACGAAACTCTGGCGGTGTTGGGCCCGAGTGGGAGCGGTAAAAGCACTCTGCTGCGGGCGATTGCCGGCCTTGAGCCACTGGCCGCAGGAAGGATCGAAAGTTTAGGAGTTGACCTCGCCCCTTTTCCGACTCACCGGCGGGGGCTAGGGCTGATGTTTCAAGACGCCACCCTTTTCCCCCACCGAGATGTTTTGGGGAATGTGATGTTCGGGTTAATCATGAAAGGCGAGAACCGAGAGAATTCGATTCGTCGGGCTCAGGCTGCGCTCGAATTAGTCGGAATGGAGAAATTTGCGGATCGATCCGTGTCCGATCTGTCGGGGGGTGAAGCACAAAGAGTCGCTCTCGCCCGCGCGTTAGCCCCCGAACCAAAATTGTTAATGCTGGACGAACCTTTCGGGGCTCTAGATCGTCCCCGTCGCGAGGAGCTCAACGAAGAGTTGCGCTCACTTTGTCAGCGTTTACCTACTGCGGTTTTATTAGTAACTCATGACCACACAGAAGCTTTCGCTTTGGGCGATCGCGTCATGGTGTTACGGGAAGGGAAAGTAGAACAGACGGCAACACCAACTGACCTTTGGCGTAACCCCGCATCACCCTTTGTCGCCGAGTTCTTGGGCTGGAACGTAACTCACGATGCTCAAGGTAGAGTTACTGCTATTCGCCCCGACTCCATAACTCTCACTTGCGAGTTGACGACCGATCAAGAAAGAGCCACCGTGGTGGCGCGCACTTTTCGTAAGAACCACTGGCGAATTCGAGTCGAGACCGTTAGTCAGCAAATACTTGAAGTAGAGATCGCCAATTCCAACTCCGAGCGCACTTTGGGGGCGGACGGAGAGGGACTGGCTATTGGGCAATCGGTCGGAGTCGCAATCGATCCTGGAGCCGCAATCAGCTTTCCGGAGTTGCCCCTCAAGCCATAACTCAAATAAACACTGACTTATAATAGGACTGACAAGGGACCCCGCACTCTCTAGCATGGCCTTTAGTCCGAGTCCTTTAAAATGTCACGGCGGGATTATTCTATGAATCCGACTAGGAGAAGCACTTAGTGAACCTTGCCCCCATTGAAGAAGCCGTACGCCGGATTAAGCGCGGTGAGATGGTCATCGTTATTGACGATGACGATCGCGAGAACGAAGGCGATCTGACGATGGCGGCTTCGTGGGTAACCCCCGAAGCAATCAACTTCATGATCACTTGGGCGCGCGGTTTGGTGTGCATGCCGAGCGCTCCCGAAGTTCTTGACTCACTTAAAATTTCTCCCATGGTGGCGGCGGGTGAAGAAGGGTGCGATACCGCTTTTTGTATTTCTATCGATCACCGCGACGCGGGCAGCGGAATTGGGGCAGCTGATCGAGCGTTGACTATTCGCCGAGTGGTTGACTCTGACACCAAGCCAGAAGAGTTCATTCGCCCTGGGCATGTGTTCCCTTTACGCGCGTTACCCGGTGGAACTCATTCCCGCCGAGGCCACACCGAAGCGGCAGTTGACTTAGCAGTGTTGGCCGGCTTGCCTCCAGTGGCAGTGATTTGTGAAGTGCTCGATAAAGATGGTTCGCCCGCTCGGGCGACTTACCTAGAAGAATTTTCTACTGATCACCGAATCATTGTGGTCTCGGTCGGCCAAATCGCCGAATACCGATTAGCACAAGAAGCGGATGCGTCAAAGAGTGCAACTTTAGTTCTGTAACTCAGACCAGCAGCGACAGAACTATTGCTCCTTGCGCTAAATAATACGTCACCATAATTGCCAGTTGAGTGAGAGTCTTGTTTTTCACTAAAGGACTCTTGATAAAACGAGACTCGGCGATAAGCGAGTCGGAGAGCATAAACAAAAGTGCTCCGACGGCAGCTACGGCGTTGCCACTCGAAATCGCTCCGATCACCATGGCACTAATGGCCCCGAGGTAGGTCACGACGGGAACAATCAGTTTGGACTGACCCGAGTTGCGCAGTGCCTTAATTATTCGTCGGGCTAATGGCCAGGCGAGCAAAATCACCACTCCGGCGACGATCAAGTAAGTCGTGGGGGTAACCCCGAACAAAACAAAGGCGACGGCGTAAAGAACTTGAGCGATAAAAAATGCCCCTAAACCCGCAACGAAGTGATCTTTGGGCAACATCAAAAACACATCGCCGGCCAACGAGGCCACCAGCGCGACCACTATTAGTGCGCGGGCGTCGAGATTGGTTGGGTTAAGCGTGACCGCTACCACCACTAACGCCATGGTCGCTCCGGGCTTGCACCAGTACTCGAGCCGACGAGAATCTCGAATTACTGCCCGCCAGTCACCCACCGCCAAAACGATCGCGATGATGAGTGCTCCAATAGCCACAGGGGTCATGAGGTCAGTATGGCCGAGATGAAGTGGCGGAGCAGAGAACAAAAACTGTAAGAAATAAGGCTTTACCCGCTCTCTCGAGTGTGTCTATTTATGTTTACCAACACCCATCTAGCCTTTGGGCATGCGTAGTGATTCGGACCTGGTTAGCGCCGCGAGTGCGGGCGACCAAAGCGCTTTGGCCGAAATATACGATCGCTACGCCGATCGAATTCATGATTTTTGCCACTCCATGTTGCGAGACCGACACGAAGCGGCCGACGCTATGCAAGACACCTTCGTTTTGGCCGTTTCCCGCTTGGACCAATTGCGGGACCCGAAAAAACTGCGCCCGTGGCTGTTCGCGATTGCCCGCAACGAAGTGCTGCGCAAGAGTCGGCAGCGTCAGCGAGTGGTACCCACCGAAGACGCCGGAGACGACATCGCCGCTGACGACCCGACTCCCGAGGGCGCAGTGAGTAGCAAAGAAGCACACACCATTGTCTGGGAAGCCGCGGCCGGACTATCTGAGCGCGACCAAGTCCTCTTAAGTTTGAATTTGCGCCAAGGCTTGGAGGGGCAAGAATTAGCCGACGCTATCGGCACTACTGCTAATAATGCCTACGTTCTCGTGCACCGCTTACGCGAGCAACTAGAACGATCCATCGGGGCATTGCTAGTTGCTCGCCAAGGGCGGGCGGATTGCGATGAACTTCAAGAACTGTTGGCTAAATGGGACGGGACTTTCACTCCCGTATGGCGAAAGCGGGTGGCTCGTCATGTTGACGATTGCGAAGTCTGTTCAGAAAAACGCCGGGTACTAACGAGTCCGCTCTCGTTGCTCAGTGCATCGGCCTTGGTGGGCGCTCCCGCCGAACTGCGCGATTCGACCTTGGCCGCTATGGCTAATCCTCCCCGAGGAGCAATACCACAAGGATGGCGGGGGGCAAACACTCGCGGAGGATTTCCTCCCCCGCTTTATCCTCGCCGCCGGTGGTGGCTATGGGCAGGAGTAGCCGCGCTAACCGTTTTAGTGGTCGGGGGCGTGGCGATTAACTCTATAGACAACGAAACGGCGACCAAGCCCGAAAGAAAAATAGTGGTAACCACTTCATCGGTAGTTACCACTACCACCACCACTACCACGCAAGTGCCGATAACGACTCGACCCCGCACTGCTACGGTGATCCCTGAGCCGCCTGATGTCCAAGGACCTACTCTGAGCGCGACGATGAGCCCTAACGGATGCTCAAACACCTCCGGCAGTAATTTTGTTTTGTCGGTGCAAGCCAGTGACCCCAGTGGTTTAATCACACCGCTCAGCCTGGCCACTACTAACTCTTCCTCTGCACCAAGTTCGGTTGCGCCGGGGGCCACGGCGACTATTCATTGGGCGGGAACAAACAAAACTATTACTTGGACTGTGGTTGCCCAAGACTTGTTGGGCAACCAAAGTTCAATCAGTGGATCGTTTTTAGCCCAGACCAGTCCGTGTCCGTGATCAAGAAAATATTCATGAGCGCCTTTAACTGGGGGCGCGAATTACAACAGCGCTATAACGCAATTCACGGGTCGAGTTTGGCGGCAGCAATAACGCTCTACGGGTTTCTTGCCCTCTTCGCTTTATTAATTCTCGCGGTGGCGATAATCGGTTTGATCGCGGGAGGTCAAAAAGGGTTTGCCAAAGAAGTCGTCGGTGATTTAGGGATTACCGGGTCGTCCGCTAACTCGATTAGCAAAACCATTCAAACTGCCCAAACCAGTCATCGACTCGGAACGATAATAGGAGTACTGGGAATTTTATGGCTGGGTTCTAGTTTTGCCCTGGCGATCACGCACGCCTTCAACGCCGCTTGGGGTATTACTGGTCTAGGAATGATCTCGCGCGGGCGAGGGCTCTTATGGCTCGCGGGATTGTCTGCTCTCGCGCTAGGGGAATTATCGTTCTCTTCCCTCTGGTCGCTACTGCCAGATTTCTTGTCGCCTCTGTCCGTACTGCTCGGCCTGGTGGTGAATAGTGCTCTGTGGTTTTGGACTTCGTGGATTCTCCCGCGCCGAAAAGTTCCGTGGCGGGTCGTCTTAGTCCCCTCGGTGATCGCCGCCGCGCTATTTGAAATACTTAAATTTATCGGCAGTTTCGTAGTTCCCCGCTTAGTAAGTAGCTCGTCTGAACTTTACGGAAGCTTAGGATTAGTTTTTGCCTTGCTCGCGTGGCTACTGATCATAGGTCGGCTAATTGTTTATTTGGCTGTCGTCGAGGCGTGGCGAGGAGAAAAAGAAGTCTCGGCCTAATCAGGGTTGCAAGCGCACGATTTCCCAAACAAAAGAAGAATTTTTGCGGTATACCAAACGATCGTGCAGTCGGTCGTCGCGGTGCACCCAAAACTCCACTTCGTTGGGAATAATTAAATACCCGCCCCAAAACTCAGGAAGGGGAATGTCGTCGCGATCGCCAAACCGCTCACGAACTTTTTCGACTTCAGCCTCTAAAGTCTCTCGGTCTACTACTGGAGTTGACTGGTGTGAAGCCCAAGCCGAAAGCTGACTTTCTCGGGGCCGGCGGCTCCAGTAATCGACTGATTGTTCGGAAGACAGTTTCACTACCGACCCGGTTGCACGAATTTGGCGTTGTTGTTCGCGCCAATAAATAACTATTGCCGCCGCCGGATTAGCCGCGAGTTCGGTAGCCTTGCGGGAGGTGTAGTTAGAGTAAAACCGAAACCCGTCTTTGGATACCCCCCGCAACAGAACCATACGGGCCGAAGGGACCCCCGCTTGGTCGGCGGTCGCGACCATCATTGAATCCCACTCCCCCACTTGGGCTACTTTGGCTTCATCGATCCAGCGCTCCACTTGCTCCATGGGGCTAGGAGCAAAATCACTAACAGAAATAAGAGCCATGAGCGCAGGGTACCGTGGGATGACCAATAATCACGAGCAGGAGTACGAACATGGCTTTTCATCACGTTGCCATTGCCACCCGAGACCTTGACGCGACCCACCATTTTTATACTGAGGTGATGGGTTTTACTTTGGTCAAAGTTGAAGCCGGAGCTGCTCCGGAGGGGGGATGGGCCCGACATCTTTTTTACGACACCGGCAACGGTGAGTGCTTGGCGATTTGGGATATCAATGACGATCCGGCTGTCCCCGCGCAGTTCGAAACTTCTATTAGTCGAGGCTTGGGCTTACCTTCGTGGACTAATCACATCGCCTTTAACGCGCCCGACTTGGCCGACCTCGATGGAGCCCAGCAGCGCTGGCTCGATCAGGGCTATCCGGTGCTACGCGTAAATCACGGCTGGTGTACATCGATTTATATTGACGACCCCAACGGGATTGCCGTTGAGTTCTGTTGTACTACTCAAGTTTTTACCGATGACGATCGAGAACTAGCCGAGCAGCTACGCGTCGCCGATCAACCACCCCTGAGCGACCCTCCTATTCCGGAAATAATTATGCCCGCCAGTTTGTCCAACTAACCCAACCAGTAGGTGATTTGAAAATGGATTTTTCTCTTAGCCCTCGAGCCGAAGAATATCGCGACCGTTTAGCGGCATTTATTACCGAGGTCGTAAACCCAGCCGAAGAAATTTACGCTCAGCAAGTCAAAGAGATCGGCGACCCGCATGCTTCGCCGCCGATAATGAACGAATTGAAAACCCAGGCCCGAGCCCGCGGGTTATGGAATCTTTTTCTTCCTGATTCTGAGCACGGAGCGGGGCTAACCAATACCGAGTACGCCCCGCTTTGCGAACTTATGGGACGCAGTCTGCTCGCGAGCGAAGCCACCAACTGCTCGGCTCCCGACACTGGAAATATGGAAATCCTCCACCAGTTCGGAACTCCACTACAGCGCGAACAGTTTCTTGACCCTTTGCTGAACGGAGAAATTCGCTCTTGTTTTGCCATGACCGAGCCGTGGGTGGCCAGTAGTGACGCCACTAATATCGCCAGCACTATTGAACGAGATGGCGATCACTACCTAATCAATGCCCATAAGTGGTGGACTAGTGGGGCTGCTTCGCCCAACTGTCGCTTCGCAATCTTGATGGGTGTATCTGACCCCAACGCCGACTCGCATCGTCGGCACTCGATGATTTTGGTGCCGTTTGATACTCCGGGCTTTAGCATCGTGCGCACACTTCCAGTGTTTGGCCATGACGCGGGTGGGGGGCACTGCGAAACGTTGTTCGAAAATGTTCGAGTACCCGCGCAATATCTTTTGGGTGAAGAAGGCGGTGGATTCGCCATCGCCCAAGCTCGCCTCGGGCCAGGAAGAATTCATCACTGCATGCGGGCAATAGGGGCGGCGGAACGAGCGCTTGAACTTATGTGTGCTCGCGCCCAGCAGCGCGTGGCGTTTGGTAAACCATTAGCCGACCAAGGTGCGGTGCAGCGCGATATTGCTGAGTGCCGCATTGAAATAGAGCAGGCTCGGCTGCTTACCATGAAAGCCGCTTGGCTAATGGACACCGTGGGGGTAAAAGGAGCCCGGATAGAAATTTCGGCCATCAAAGTAGTAGCCGCCCGAGTTGCTACTGCAGTAATTGATCGGGCGATTCAACTCTTTGGTGGCGCGGGAGTATCGGACGATTGGCCGTTAGCGCAAATGTGGACTTACGTACGTACCGTTCGCTTAGTTGATGGCCCCGATGATGTTCATCTGATGCAAATTGCGCGACGGGAGTTACGGCCTTACGAAGGCTTTCGCGTTTAAGTTTCTTCGTGCGTAGAACCGTGGGTGACTAAAGGCGATTGCGCTAACGCCACCGTCCCTAGCACCGCCGCCGCGATAGCCACCAAGACAACTATCCACTCGAGCGCCCCTTGAGCACCGATGGTTTCTCCGAATAGCACTACCCCCAAAAACGCGCTCAAGGCGGGGTTGGCTACCGCGATTACTGGGAGCGAAGCGGCGACGTGGCCGGCTTGGAACGCGCTCTGGTTGACGATTAATCCGATGACCGAAACCGCCACCAATACGTAGAGTTGCCAATGAGTAAATACTTCGACTATTCCTCCGTCCAAAAGATCGACGGTTGACTTGGTGAGTACGGCAGTGAATCCATAGATTGTTCCGGTCGCCAGTCCAAACCAAAACGCCCGGCGGTTAGGGGGGACACTCGGCCGGCGTCCCCAAAGTAAAGCCAGAGAAACCAGCACCGTTACTGCCACCCCGGTGGCGACCCAACCTAAGACGGGGGCGCTTGAGTTGTTGCCGGTGGGATTACCCACAATCAAAAATGTCGCCAGCCCAATGGTCACCATAAGGGCGGGGATTATTTCACGGCGGCCGATGCGTTGTTTTTCAACAAATGCCGCCAAAGGCACCGAAAACAACAAACCGCTGACCATTAGCGGTCCGACTAAAAGAAGCGAGCCAAACCCTAAAGCCAGCGCCTCAAAAAGATAGGCCCCAACATCGATTAGAACTCCCAGTAACCAGAGGGGTTTTTTGGCCAAAGCCTTGATGAGTCGAAACGACAAAGATAATTCGGGTGATTGCTGAAAGGCGATTCTCTGTTGAGTAACAGAAGCGATGGCGTAAAAAAGCCCAGCCGTTAGCGCAAAGATGACCGCTAAAATCGTATTAGACATTTTTTTCTGAGTTAATTCCGTGGTCGCGTAATGGGCCCACGGTTAGACCTCGGGTCGTTATCTCTTGACTAATGAGCGGGAGTGAGCCCAAGGTGTTACGCCAAGAGTCTTGGTAAGATTCTCCGTCGGTGTCGTGTAACAAAATCGTTCCTCCGTCGAGGTAGCGCTTAACGACATCATCTCTTATCGATTCGGGAGTGGCTTCTTTGCGCCAGTCTCGCCCCCACGCCGTCCAGAGGACAGTGCGAAGTCCGACTTGTTTGGCTTTGCGTAAAGCGGTACCGGAAAGAATTCCAAAGGGAGGGCGAAACCACATCGGAACCGCGCCAGAAAGATCAGTCAACGTATCGAGTGCGCGCTGAATATCGTCGCGCACCGCTTGAGGTCGGCGGCGCAAAACATTCAGATGCTCATCTCCGTGTACTGCTATTTCGTGGCCCGCGGCCGCTATCTCGCCCACCAAGCCCGGGGCGAGTCGGGCTTTGGTTCCGAGCATAAAAAATGTGGCCTTCCAGCCCAGATCGTCAAGGGCGGAGAGAATGGCGGGAGTAGAAACCGGGTCGGGGCCGTCATCAAAGGTAAGCGCCACATGGCCGGCCCGCCCGCGACCGACCAGATTGGGCGTTAGCCGGTAGCCGATGGGGGAAACCCCCGCCAAAGCGGGACCCGCATGGAAAGCGGTCAACCCCGCCGCGCCCACGACCACTACCCCGCCGACCACTATCGGAGCAATCACCGCAACTGTCCTAGGGGTTGGATCTGTAGTCCTTTAGTTTGCGCTTGCTGGTAAAACTTTTCCAGACTCGCCTTCACCGCGGTGGCCGATTTTTTACGAGCATCAAGTAAATAAATTTTCCGGTCAATCAAAGTAGGAACTGTGGGCGGTAAAAACTTAGTATTGGCCCGCACTAACTTTGATTTAATTTTACCAGTACGGCAATAAAACTCATCGAAGGCATCGATACTCCGACCAGGCATAAAAACTTTGGGGGACAAACCGCTAGCCTTGGCGAGGGCAAGAGAAGCAGTGTCGCAGTCGTCACGCGACCGGACCCACCGCAAGGTGCGGCTCGCACCCATGCCGCCGTTAACGATATCAAAATTAGAATCCGTTAGCTGGTGCAAAATTTTGTGCGAATTACGAGCCACTTTCGCATCAACAATCACGCTCGCGTTAATTTTATGGATCGCGTTGTCTAACGCCCGGTTATTAAGTTCGCGTTGATCGACCCGCACTCCAAGGTAGACCGTATTAGTGACCCCTTTAGGCGCTTTAGCCACTCCCACGCCTAGAGCAGAAACTCCGTGGACTCCAATAGTTAAAACTGCATAAAAGATTACCAACACTGCTGCTGCCGACCCGAGTCGCCGCATCCCACGCGGCGAATCAAAAGGGGCCATCAGGGCCGCTGAGTCAGTAGCGCTCGCAAGTTCCTCCACCGATTCGGCGGGGTCACTCACAAACAAAGCGTGTCCGGCGGCGATCATTTCGTCGCGCTTTGAGCCTGGAGTTGTGGTGTCAGCCAATGCATCGGCCAATTCGGCCTTGTTGTTTACTCGACGCGTGACTCCGGCTTGAGCCATAACTCGGGCATTATCTTTCCCGTGGCCGGCGATTGATTGATAAGAAATGACGGGCAAACCCGCAGCGAAGGCCTCCATGGCCGATAACCCGCCGGCATTTTCGACCAGGGCATCACTGGCGGCCATTAGTGAAGGCATTTCTTCAGTCCAACCCAAAATTGTTCCGGAAAAACTTTCGGCCAATAAATTGGCCCGTAAATTTTCGTCTTGGCCGCAGACCACAATCGGGTGATACTCCGGCCCACACCCAGCTATTGCTTGGGTTGTGCTCTTGAGGTCGCCTACTCCCCAAGACCCCGCAACAACCAACACCGCTCGCTGGTGGGGTTCAATGCCTAAACGGCGACGGGTATCGTCACGCGTTACGTAAGAGAAATTAAATCGTTCGGGGACCAACGGGCCGGTAGCCACGCTGGTATGGCTGCCACGTTGATTGGCGCGCGCGGCCGATTCGGGACTAACCGCGAGATGGAGATCAACCCCGGGGTGCACCCAAAGCGAGTGAACGGCAAAGTCGGTAAGAAAAGTAGCGACGGGTACTTTTAGCCAGTGCTTAGCGCGCATACGCCCAAGGACTAATGAAGCCAGCGGGTAAGTAGAGACAATGGCATCGGGGCGAGTCTGAAGGAGAACGCGGCGAATCGGGCGTCGGGTTAATAGCCCCATCGCCCAAACTACTGGCGCCCACAAAAATGCTCCGCCGCGACTGAAGGCTTGGTAAGTCAGGTCGTAAGTCCAGGCGAAGTGTCGGAGTTGGAACTTGTAACTCCAGCGAACTACACCCCCGAGGCGAAACGGGATCATCTCCATGTAATCGACTATCTCGGCTGAGTTCCCTTGCCCGATAAGTCGAGCGGACAATTCTTTAGCCGCTCCGTCGTGACCGGCGCCCATCGATGCGGAAACAATCAAGATTTTGCGAGCCATAAACCCTTACGCTACTTGACCCAAGACGACCTTAAGCCCAAAAATGACATCCAGCTGGCCTTGAAGACTTCGACTCGCTTTAAGTAAGTATCAGCACGAGCAGCGATCGTGTGCCATTATCAAGCGATAAATATCGCCAATAAAATCGAAGGGGAAAACTATGGCCAACAAACGCCCAGCCAAGAAAACGGCCAAGAAGGCTCCGGCGAAGAGACGCCCGGCCAAGAAAGCGGCCAAGAAGGCTCCGGCCCGTAAAGCGGCCAAGAAGGCTCCGGCGAAGAGACGCCCGGCCAAGAAAACATCTTCGGCAAAGATTGCTCCCCCGACGGTGGCTGATACCCGCTCGTGGTGGGATCGACTCATTGGCAAGCCCTAATCAAGATAGCGTTGCGGCGTGAGTTGGATGAACAAAAAATCCGAAATGGTGGACGCGACTAAAGCGTTGCCGGGACGATCTTCTTCAATGCCCGTCCCCGAACACCACGATGTGTTGGGTTCACCGTTAACCGGGCCCTTCGCACCCAACTTGGCTCGAGCCGAATTTGCACTGGGGTGCTTTTGGGGCGCCGAGCGACTGTTTTGGACTATTGCCGGAGTAACAACCACCGCAGTGGGTTACGCGGGAGGGTTTACCGAAAACCCCACCTACGAAGAAGTCTGCTCGGGACGAACTGGCCACACTGAAACTGTGCTCGTCATTTTTGATCCCGAAATATGCCCCTACGAAAATCTACTTAAGGTTTTTTGGGAGTCCCATAACCCAACTCAAGGAATGCGTCAGGGCAACGACACCGGAACCCAGTACCGGTCAGCGATATTTACCACCACTCCCGAGCAAGCTCAGCAAGCCCAGCAGTCGGCCCAGGCTTTTCAAGCAATGCTCACTGCTGCAAGTCTCGGAGCTATTACCACCGAGATCGCTCCGGCCGGAAAGTTTTACTACGCCGAGCCTTACCACCAGCAGTATCTCGACAAAAACCCCGGCGGCTACTGCGGCCTGGCCGGAACTGGGGTTACTTGTGCAATCGGGAACTTTATCCCCGAGTAATAAAACCGACCCTAATAGAACCAGGACTCCTAATGGCTGACCCTCCAGCAGTACTCCAGCGTTCACGGCAAGGCCGAGCAGAAATACTGTGCCTTAATCGCCCCGACGCTCGCAACGCAATGAATCCTGAGTTGTCCTTAGCCATAGAAAATGCTCTTGACGACATCGAAAACGATAACGAAGTCGCCGTAGTAATTATTACTGGTTCGGGCCCAGTATTTTGTGCGGGCGCAGACCTTAAAGTTGTTGCCCGGGGAGAAGGTTTGGCAATCAACGCTCCCAAAGGTGGGTTCGGTGGTTTAGTGCAGCGTGATTTTCCTAAACCAATTATCGCCGCGGTCAACGGACCGGCTTTAGCGGGTGGGTTCGAGTTAGTTTTGGCCTGTGACTTAGTAGTAGCTGCCGAAACCGCCACTTTCGGACTACCCGAAGCCAAGCGGGGTTTGCTAGCCGCGGCGGGAGGGCCCATTCGTCTCGCCCGTCGAGTTCCGCTCGCTACTGCTTTGGAGATCGTCATGACCGGCGACCCCATCACCGCCCAGCGAGCCCTTGAGTTGGGATTAGTCAACCGCTTAACCGACACGCCCGACCAAGTAGTAGCCGAAGCGGTGGCCCTAGCCGAACGCATCGGCGAAAACTCTCCGGCGGCGGTGCGGGCGGGCAGAAAACTCACGCGCGCGGCAGCCGAAGTGTCTGAGGGCGAGGCTTGGACGCTCAACGCGCAACTAGCGGCCGAAGTCTTTCGTAGCGGTGACGCCATCGAAGGGGCGACCGCCTTCGCCGAAAAGCGCCCTCCGGTTTGGAATAGCTAAATATCAGACCGAAAAAGGTTTATAAATAAAGGATTTTCAACAATACGACGCTGGGAGCGATCACTCCTAAGATTAGGTAGTGACCGCAGACACCCCTTCGCTAACTACTGATGAGGTAACCGACTCATTACGGGTAGAAGATCTCGCCGAGGCAAGCGGACTGTCGATCGATACTATTCGCTTCTACCAAAAACGCCACCTGATCCCCGCCCCGAAGCGTCGCGGCCGAGTGGCGTGGTATTCGTCCGAACACATAACTCGAATTAATCGCATCCGAGAGTTGCAAGAAAGTGGACTTTCGCTGGCGCTCATCCGGAGGCTGCTTGACGGCGAATTGAATCCCGCCGACGCCCCGCTGGCAGTGGCGGTGGCTTTTGAGGTTGGGGGCGAACTCATCACTCGCGCCGAGCTCGCCCAGCGCACGGGTGTACCCGACGAGATTTTGGTGACTATTGCCAATCAAGGTTTGCTGCGCCCACAAATTAAAGATGGGGTTGAATATTTTTCTGCCCACGACGTTTCCGTTATTACCGCCGGAGTGCGATTACTCGATGCCGGATTACCGTTTTCGGCGTTGCTCAGTCTGGCTCAACGCCAACACGAAATGACCAGGGCGGTTGCCATCGACGCAGTGGAAATGTTTGACCAATACGTGCGGTCTCCACTGCAAGAGAAGGACTTATCTGACGATGAGCGCGCGCAGGCCCTAGTTGCCGCGTTCGAGTTGTTGTTGCCGACGGTTACTGCGCTGGTTGCCCAGCATTTTCGTGATGTGCTGCTCGAAGTCGCCCAAGATCATCTCGAAGCCGTCGGCGAGTCGGCCGAACTTTCGTCTCTTTACGACTCAAATTCAGATCGGGGGGTTTGAAAATGAGCCAACCCGACCCCGTGCTGGGCGTGAACGGCGAGTTGCCCCGCGGGGAGAACAAACGTCAGGTTGTAGAAGAGATGTTCGACCGAGTGGCCCCGGGGTACGACCGGATGAACCGCATCATCTCGCTGGGCCTCGATACTCGCTGGCGCAACCGCACCCTAGAGGCTCTCCGTCTCGCTCCCGCCGCCCGGGTGCTTGATTTGGCCTGTGGTACCGGCGATTTTTGCGTTGATCTCACCGCCTCGGGCTATCGAGCCGTCGGGGCCGATTTTTCTGCCGGCATGTTAAACGCGACTCGTACCTCGGCTCCCCTCGTACGCGTTGACGCCGCCGCTCTCGCCTACCCCGCAGAATCATTTGATGCCGTGGTCTGCGGCTTCGCTTTGCGTAACTTCGTCGACCTAGGCGAGGTATTCGCTGAAGTCGCGCGAGTGTTGCGACCCGGTGGACGCTTCGCCGCTTTAGACGCCGCCGTACCCGAATCGTATTTAGCCCGAGCCGGTAACACGGTGTGGTTTAGAGGCGTAGTACCCGTACTCGGACGAGTGCTCTCGCGCGATCCCGAGGCTTATCGCTACCTTCCGGCTTCAACGGCTTACCTCCCTGAGCCTGAAACACTAATAAACCTTCTCGTCGACTCAGGTTTTACCAACGTAGAGCACACGACTATGACTGCTGGATCGGTTCAACTCTTAACTGGAACTCGGTCGTGACTACCGCGGCGGTCACTGATTTTTCTTGGCGGGCTACGACCCGTGAAATCGATGATCCGAATGACATTCTCGACTATTTAGGTCCCGATGGATTTACTTGGATAAAAAACGGATTTGGTTTTGTAACTGCGGGTCGCATAACCCGGGTTGAGCCCGAAAACGCTCTAGCCGTCCTTAGCCAAATTGCCCATGACGACTTGACCGAGTTGGTGGGGTCGGGCCCTCTAGTAGTGGGCGCGCTTCCCTTTGCGGCCGACGAACCGGCGGAGCTCTTTGTGCCCGCACGCATCGTGGGCCGCAACGCAAACGGTCGAGCGTGGATGACCGAAATAGAGGAGGCTCCGTCTTGGCCGGCCGACGAGTTGAACCGGCCCACTACCTTTACCGTCACCGGTGGCACCCCCAAACCTTTATGGGATAAGGCAGTAACCGCAGCACTGGCCCGCGTCGAGGAAGGGGCGATCGAGAAAGTGGTGCTGGCTCGGAGCATTGAAATAACCGCCGACCAAGCGTTCTCGGTGACCGACATTCTCAGCCGCTTACGGCGCGATCAGCCCGGCTGCTTCGTCTACTCCACCGGCGGATTTCTGGGCGCGAGCCCTGAACTTTTAGTTCGCCGCACTGGAACCACGGTTACTTCGTCGCCGATGGCCGGGACGGTGGCGGGAACCAGTTCTGCTGCTATCGAGCGTCTCCGAACGTCAGCTAAAGATGGGCGAGAACATGATCTCGTAGTTGAAGCCATCTTGGCGGGGCTGGCCCCGTACTGTAAAAACCTGGACGCGGTTGTGACGCCGGAAGTAGCGGTGCTCGCCACGATCTCTCACCTTGTTACTCCGATTCGAGGTCAACTCAACGATCCGCCTTGCGACGTTCTCACTTTGACCCAAGCCTTACACCCCACCCCCGCAGTTGGAGGTACGCCCACCGACGTGGCGATAGCGTTAATCACACAACTAGAAGACTCGTCCCGAGGTTTTTACGCCGGGCCCGTGGGATGGGTTGACGCTAAGGGCGACGGAGAGTTTGCTCTCGCGTTGCGGGGTGCTCTCATAGACGGGACGCGGGCCACGATGCACGCGGGGGCGGGGATAGTGGCCGGATCGAACCCCGAGACTGAATGGCGAGAAACTGAAGCCAAGTTTGCCCCGATGATCGCCGCGCTAACCAATCTTTAAATCTTCGTAGCCGCCGCCACTGCTTCCCACACCGCTTGGTGGCGAGCCACATTGGTGGTGCGGTCAACCCGCACCACTATCACGCTTACCCCCGGGGTGGCGACCGCGCGCCCAAGGGTGTCGGTGAGTTCGGCCGCCTCAGTTACGCGCTCGGCGACAATCCCGTGAACGGCGCAAAGGTCAACAATATCAACGCCCGTAGGGGTACTAAAGAGAGTTTCGAAATCAGAGGCCGGTAACGCTTGGGCCGGAGGCAGAAACGAAAAGATGCCCCCGCCGTCGTTGTCGACCACCACCAAAGTGGCATTAATCCCTCTAGTGGATGCACCGATCAGGCCGTTGCTGTCGTGCAAGAAGCACAGGTCGCCCAGCAAGGCCACTACTGGACCGTCAGCTACTTGGGCGCCGCCCAAAACCGTCGACACGAAGCCGTCGATTCCGTTCACGCCACGATTACCCAACATAAGCACATCGGGGCGGGGAGCAGAGAAACTGTCTACGTCGCGCACCGGCATACTCGAGGCGACGAAAAAAGTTGTCGCGGCAGGTAAAGCCGCCACCACATCGCGAGCGATACGACCTTCGAAAGGATCGGACCACTCGGAGCAAATCTGGTCAATTGCTTTTCGCGCGCCACTCTCGGCTTGCGACCAAGTCTCGCTCCACTCTTTGGCTCGCGACTTATCGCGTAGCACCGGAGAAATTTTATCAATAACGGCAGTTAAAAACTCTTCCCCATTAGCCGCTACCCGCTCGGTGGCTATCTGGCTGGGGTCGGCCCAAATGCCGTCCGGATCGATCAGCCAAACCGGCGCCCCTTCACCGGCGGTCCGCGCGAGCCACGCGTTGGCAACCTTGCTCGTCAGCGGAGCACCGACTTGTATAACCCCGCTCGGCTGCACCCGAGAGGCAAACTCATCGGAACGTAAAAGTGCGTCGTAGGTTGAGATCGCCCCGACGCCGCGCCCATTAGACAAGGGGTCGGCAAGGAATACCGCCCCCGTAACCGCACAGAATTGGGCCGCGACCCGCGGGCTCACATTGGCTCCGGGACCGAGCACTAAAACCGCTTTATTCAGATCAGACTTAGCCATCCGGGCGGCGGGGGCTAAATAATCTGCGGGCGGTATTGGTCCCGCGCTGCGCCACGGGGCACCGTCGGGCCGGCCCAAAGCGGAAACCACCGGAGCGCCCGTGGGCACCAACGGTTCGCTAAACGCGAGATTGAGATGCACCGGTCCCGCCGGCGATCCCGTAGCGGCCAAAAATGCTTGGGCCGCCATGTCCCGCCACTGCTCGGGCGCACCGGGCAGATCTTCGGGGGGTAGAGGATAAAACTCTCCTCGCACCGCTTTACCATAAAGTCCAACTTGATCAATCGTTTGCCCCGCACCCACGCCTTGAAGTTCGGGGGGGCGGTCGGCGGTGCACACCAATAGCGGCACGCGCGAATAAAACGCTTCCAGAACTGCGGGGAGAAAAAGTGCCGCCGCAGTACCCGAAGTGCAGGCCAAAATTGCCGGCCGCCCCGACACCTTGCCTATGCCTAAAGCGTAAGCCGCAGCCGAACGCTCGTCGAGAAAAACGTGAACCGTAATCCGCGGGTCCGCCGCTACCGCCAGAACGAGTGGAGTGGAGCGTGACCCGGGGGCGATAACCGCTTCGGTTACCCCTGCTCGGGCCCACTCGTCGACGAGGGCACGAGCAAAAGCCGTGGTGGCGTCACCAGTACCAGCCATTAGTCGCCTCCGTATCGGGACGCCCGGCGAGAGCGTGCGACAATGTACGGATGCGTATTCGAATGATTCCGGGCTTCACTTTGCCGGCCGGCTCGTGGGACCCCGTGATTAAATTTTTCGACCCCGATTGGGATGTTCAGGCTTTCGACATCCCCGACGGACTCGACTTTGTTGCCACCGCCGAAACGTTGGGCCATCGGGGCGCCCAAGGAGTTTGGGTGGGTTATTCGCTGGGTGCACGATTGGCTTTGTGCTTGGCCCTGAACCGACCGGAAACAGTAGAACGGCTGGTTTTGATAAGCAGTACGGCCGGCATCGAGAGCAGCGACGACCGTCGCGCCCGAACCGCGGCGGACAACGAGTTGGCGGTGTCGATCGAATCCAACGGCGTCGACATTTTCTTGGAACAGTGGCTCGACCAGCGACTTTTTGAAACCCTGCCCGCCGAAGTAGCTCAGCTGAGCGAGCGCAAGCGCGTCGCCACTGCGCACGGTCTGATCCATCAACTTTTGGTGTTGGGACAAGGAGTTCAAGAGCCGCTTTGGGGTCGGCTCGGCGAACTCGACCTGCCGGTGCTGATAATCGTTGGCCAGTGGGATCGGGCCTACACCCGAACGGGACAACGCCTGCAAGAGGCGATTGGAGACAACGCCACTCTTGCGGTGATTCCAAGCGCAGGCCACGCGGTCCATCTCGAACAACCCGAAGCAGTGGCTCACGAAATCGCCGCTTGGTTGGCCGCCGCCGAATAACGCTCCAGCAAATCGGCGTCGGGGACGATGTTCCTCAATCGCAAAACGCCGTGCTCGGGAAGTAACCGGCGAGCAACCACATCTTCGGGTAGCGCCGCCACCGTCGCCAGCCCACACGGGTACGCCAACTCGGGTAAAGCGGCCGCGAGCGCCAACCCAGCCGATACGCCGACCGAGGTTTCCATCATTGAGCTCACCAAAGCGGGCACTCCCGCTACTTCGGCGATTTCGAGCGCGGCTCGCACGCCCCCAAGTGGAGCCACCTTCAAAACCAACACGTCGGCCGCGCCCAGGGCGCGCAACCGTTGGGCGTCGGCCACCGTGCGCACCGCCTCGTCGGCTGCTATCGGAATCGGCGAAGAGCGTCGCACCGTGGCTAAATCTTCGAGGCTCGCTACGGGCTGTTCGAATAACTCCACTCCGAGAAAGGCGAGTTGTTCGGCCACCACTTGTGCGGTCTCAACGGAAAACACTCCGTTGGCATCGACCCGCAGCGCCGGCCCGGGTCCTACTAGATCACGCACTTGGGCAACCAAGTCGACATCGGCGAGAGATTTGATCTTGATCTTGATCGCGGGATAACCCGCGAGCGCAAAAGCGTCGATCGGGAGGCCGGCAACTAGAGCATTGACCATGACCGCTCGGCGCACCGGAGCGGGAAAGCCCACCGTGGCTGCTTCTTCGGCGGCACGACGGGCCGCCTCGGGCGAACACGGATAACCGGCCACCAACGAAATCTCGCCCCAACCCGCGGGTCCTTCGAGCAGAGTCACCTCTCGGCCCCCCACGATCAAGTGATGGGAAATCAGTTCGGACCCCATCAACTGACCACCAAACCGATAGCCAATAGCACTGCGGTCGCCATTTCGAGTCGAGCGGTTGCCCCCAAAGCGGGAATAAAGTCCGGCGGTTGAGTAGCACCCAGCACTATCCGCACGGGAATCACCGCGAGCGGGATGGCCAAAAACGCCAACGCCGAATAGGGGGCCAACACGACTACGGGGACGACAGCTAAAAACGCGACTACTACCGTCGAGACGTACATTCGCCGGGCGGCTTTATCGCCCACTCGCACCGCCAGAGTATGTTTTCCCACTTCAGTGTCAGTAGGAATATCGCGAATGTTGTTGACCAATAAAATTGCGCAAGCAAAAAGTCCGATGGTTAATGACCCCCACCACGCGGAGGCGGGAATGTGCTCGTGTTGAACAAAGGCGGACCCCGCCGTAGCAACGAAACCAAAAAACACCAACACCATCACCTCGCCGAGCCCGTGATAGCCGTAAGGGGCGGGCCCGCCGGTGTATAAAACCGCCGACGCGAGAGCGAATACCCCTACGAGCAATAACCACGGGGTGACTAATAGTGCGAGCGCGAGACCGGCGATCATGGCCACCAAAAACGCGAGAGTCGCCGCGGACCTGACCGCCGCGGGGCGAGCCAAACCGCTAGCGGTGATACGCAAAGGACCCGTGCGAGCGTCGTCGGTCCCGCGCACTCCGTCGGAATAATCGTTGGCGTAGTTAACCCCCACTTGTAACGCCAAGGCGACCACGAGCGCGAGTCCGGCTCGGTAGAAGTTGACCGCTCCGGCCGCTCCGGCCGCCGTACCCACTAAAACTGGGGCCCAAGCTGCACTTAAAGTGCGCGGCCGGGCTCCCGCCCACCAAACTCGGGCCCATCCGGCCAGAGTCGTCGGCTTCTCCATTAGGGCCGCTTGGGGTATTTCTCGTAGTTGGGGGCCCGCTTTTCGATGTAGGCGAGTTTGCCTTCCTGCGATTCTTCGGTCAGGTAGTAAAGCAAAGTGGCATCGCCGGCGAGTTGTTGCACTCCGGCCAAACCGTCGTCGGCCGCGTTCATGGAGGCCTTGAGCAGACGTAGTGCTAGCGGACTATTGCGCAACATCATCTCGCACCACTCCACCGTTACCACTTCAAGTTCTTCTAACTCCACCACCGTATTGACCAGCCCCATTTTTTCGGCCATGGTCGCATCGTACTGCTGACATAAGTACCAAATCTCCCGAGCTTTTTTCTGTCCGACCGAAGCGGCGAGCAAACCCGAGCCGTAACCGCCATCGAATGACCCCACCCGCGGGCCAGTCTGACCAAAGCGGGCGTTGTCGGCCGCTATGGTCAAGTCGCAAACTACGTGAAGCACGTGTCCCCCGCCAATGGCGTAACCGGCCACCATTGCCACCACCGGTTTAGGCAAGCGGCGGATCTGAACTTGCAGGTCGAGCACATTGAGCCGGCCTACTCCGTTGGCATCGATATAGCCGTCGTCACCGCGCACGCGCACATCGCCACCCGAACAAAATGCTTCTGACCCCGCGCCGGTGAAAATGATCACCCCGACCGAAGAATCGTCTCGAGCCAGCTCAAACGCGTCGCTAAGTTCGAACAGCGTCTCGGGGCGAAAGGCATTATGGACTTCGGGCCGAGAAATAGTGATCTTGGCGATCCGTCCGCCCTTGACCGCTGCGGTCTCGTAGCGAATATCACCAAAAGTGCGCTCACTGGGCTCCCATTTAGCGCCCGGCTTGATCGTCCGTCCGGCGGCTACGGGTTGGGTAGGAAATTGAGTCATTGAGTCTCCAATAATTGGGGGCTTGAGATGTTGGGAGTGATCACTCCTAAGGTACGCTGTCGAGGCATGCCTGACCCAATTCTGACTCCCAGTAAGGCTCCGATTGACACCGCCTTGGTGGCCATTGTGGCCCCAAGGGCACAAGCCGCGGCCAAGATCACCGAAGCCTGGGACAAGGGGGAAGCGGTTTTGGTTCTCGATCCCGCCGCCCCCGAGTCAGCCCGAACCGAATTGTTAGCTCAACTCGCCCCCACCCACATCGACGATGGAATCGGGCGACGCAATCTCCCTGACGGTAAGCCCATCGCCGCAGGCACGGCCGCGGTCGTAGTTACTTCAGGTACTAGCGCCACCCCCAAGGGAGTCGAACTCACCACCGCGGGACTTAACGCCATTGGCGCGGGGTTCGCGCAGGCGTTAACCGTTACCGAGGCTGATCGCCCGCTGCTCTGTCTACCTCTGCACCATGTTTCCGGTCTGGCCGTTTTAGCCCGCGCCCGATTTTCTCACTCCGAAGTAATCGTGCACCCCAAATTTGATCTTGCCCAAGTATCTCGCGCGCCCGAAGAGCAAGGCGCCACCATTGTGTCGTTGGTGCCCACCATGCTAAGCCGACTGCTCGACGCTAAAGCCCCCCTGAATAAATTTCGGTTTGTGATTACCGGCGGAGCCCCACTCACTGAGTCACTGCGAGCGCGAGCGGAGCGCCAACGCGTAGCGGTGGTCGACGCTTACGGACTATCCGAGACTTGGGGTGGCTGTGCCCTCAACGGTCGACCCCTTCCCGGTATCGAAATTAGAATCACCCAAGAAAACCGCCCCGATAACACGGGCGAGATATTGGTCCGGGGGGCACCGGTAATGCGCCAATACCGCAACGACACTGCGGCCAGCGAACGAGCTTTCGTCACCGATCCCGAAACCGGCCACTTTTGGTTGCACACCAAAGACGTGGGAACCTTCGATCCCGAAGGGCGCTTGGTGGTCATCGACCGCTTGGGCGATTTCGTTATTTCTGGCGGAGTCAACGTCAGCCCGAGCGCGGTAGAAGGAGCGTTGATCGAACACCCCGAAGTTCTTGATATCGCCGTAGGCGGTCGACCCGACGACCAGTGGGGGCAACAAGTAGTGGCCTACGTAGTACCCCGCCAAAAGAAACGCCCGCCTACCCTAGAGGACCTGCAAAACTTTGCTCGGCGCCGTCTAAGCGCCGCGCAAATACCCCGAGACCTAGTGGTGTGTACCGAAATCCCTCGCACCGCCGGAGGGAAAATCCTGCGCCGACAACTAGCCCCGCACCCGAATCCGCACGACCTATGATTCCGGCGTGACTGAGCCGACCGACGAACGCGTCTCGCCTCTAGGTCGACCGACTGCTAGTCCGCGGTTAGTTAGATGAGCCAACCCGCGGCCTCTAATTACTCTCTCGTTAGCGAGCTCCCCACGCCCGCGCTCGTGGTTGACTCCGCTCGCCTCGACCACAACTTGGCCGCACTAGCCTCAGCCCGCCCGGGGCGCACCGCTCGTCCCCACGTCAAGGCGCACAAGTGCACCGCTCTAGCCCAGCGCCAACTCGCCGTCGGCCACGACGCTTTCACCTGCGCTACCCCTAGAGAGATGATCGGCATGGCTCGAGCCGGACTCGGCGCCGACTTGCTCTTAGCTAACGAGGTAATCGACCCGTTACGACTCGAGGCTTTGGCCGCACTCGACGCGCGCGTCACCATAGCGGTTGACTCTCCCGCCACGATTTTCGCCGCCGCGGCTGCGGGTTTACGCGAATGCTTAGTGGACATAAATGTCGGACTCCCCCGCGCGGGTTGTTCTCCCGCCGACGCCGGTCGACTCGCCGACGACGCGCGCAATGCGGGCCTGAGCGTGCGCGGAGTAATGGGATACGAGGGCCATACCGTCGGAATCGTTGATCGCGTCGAGCGAACCGAAAAGACTGCTACTGCGATGGCCATTCTTGCTCAAGCCCACTCGGAAGTAGGAGGAGAAATCGTCTCGGCCGGCGCTACGGGCACCTTCGACATCAACTCGGTGGCCACCGAAATTCAAGCCGGTTCCTATGCCCTCATGGATAGCGCCTACGACGATCTTGGTCTCCCGTTCGTTACCGCGTTAGAAATCATCGCCACCGTGATCTCGGTCTCGCCGAGCGAGGGCTACGCGGTAGCCGACGCGGGGCTCAAAGCGCTGGGCATGGACCACGGCAACCCCCGCTTAAACGGTTACCAGGTTTGGTTTTGTTCCGACGAACACATCACTTTTGGCCCCGATGAAGCCTCCCTCCCCGCGGTCGGCGATCGAGTGGCTATCACTCCCGCCCATGTCGACCCCACCGTGGCCTACCACGAAACCCTCTTCGTCACCGAAGGCGAACGAGTAGTTGAAGCCTGGGCCGTCGACCTGCGGGGCTGGTAGTTTTTTGTCATGACGGACGAACTGGCTTTTCTCGATGCCGTAGACCAAAGAGAACTGGTCACTAAAGGCGAGATGACCGCGCTCGAACTTGTCGACGCCGCTATCTCCCGAGCCGAATCGCTTAACCAAGAACTAAACGCAATCATTCATCCCCGCTACGAAAAAGCGCGGGCCGAAGCGGCGAGCGCTACCGGACCATTTGCGGGAGTGCCGATCGTGCTTAAAGATCTTGACGGCGCTCTGGCCGGTGAATCGTGTCACTTGGGCAATAAGTTGCTTAAAGAAATGAACTACGTCGACACCGATGACGATTATCTCTTCGCCAAACTGCGAGCCGCAGGATTTATCCCTATAGGAAAAACCAATACCCCCGAATTCGGTTTGATGCCCACCACCGAACCCGAGGCTTACGGTCCTAGTCGCAATCCTTGGAACACCGCCTACAGCACCGGCGGGTCAAGCGGTGGCACCGCCGGGGCCGTGGCTTCCGGCATCGTTCCTCTCGGACACGCGGGTGACGGTGGCGGGTCGATTCGCATTCCGGCTAGCGCGTGTGGTCTTTTTGGACTCAAGCCCAGCCGGGGCAGAATTTCAATGGGCCCCGAACTGGGTGAGGCCTGGGGAGGGCTAGTAGTCCGCCACGTCTTGACTCGTTCCGTGCGCGACAGTGCGGCCGTGCTCGACCTGCTCGCGGGCCCCATGCCCGGAGACCCTTATACCGCACCGCCTCCCG
>CAFBOF010000006.1_pt1 | contig 64698 bp, 59 predicted proteins | sample 7269391 | NCBI WGS metagenome assembly CAFBOF01 (sample SAMEA6814105, study PRJEB35770) | uncultured Actinomycetes bacterium | biome: Freshwater; feature: Freshwater reservoir; material: water | place: Czech Republic | collected 2017-07-26 | depth 30m m
CTGTGCTCATCGTGTGCGGCCGGAGGGGGGAGACGAATCTCGGCTGATGCCATTGTGGTCATATCGGCCCTGGTCGATGCCCGGGTACGCGCGGTGATCGATCAGCCACCCAGTACCGAGGTTCTGCTGGAGGTCGAGCACTTGGGAGTTGGCGCCCTAGAACACCACTCCGAACGCCGCTTGCGCAGTGCGGCGCTGTACTAATAATTAGAAATAAGTAACGAATCCGCCGTTACTCAACTTTTATCGACCCAAGGCCTCGGGCTCGGGGTACGATCTAATCCCCATGGCTACTCCTGACCAAATCGACCGCGTAGTCAACCTCTGTAAGCGGCGAGGCTTGATATTCCCCTCCAGTGAAATTTATGGTGGTTTTCGTTCAACTTGGGATTACGGACCGCTAGGGGTCCTGCTTAAGCGCAACGTCAAAGACGCGTGGTGGAAGTCAATGGTTCAGATGCGAGACGATGTCGTCGGTCTTGATGCAGCCATTTTGATGGCTCCCAAAGTATGGGAAACAAGCGGCCACCTAAAGACTTTTACTGACCCATTGGTTGATTGTCGCAAATGCCAAGAGCGCTTCCGTTCCGATGAGTTGCCGGTTTCCGGAGCTTGTCCAAACTGTGGCGCCCGCGATTCCTTTACCGAATCTCGTCAGTTCAATCTCATGTTTAAGACATTTGTGGGCCCAGTCGAAGACGATGCTGCGGTGGCTTATCTTCGTCCCGAGACTGCGCAAGGAATTTTTGTCAATTTCAGCAATGTCCAAACCACGACCCGGAAAAAGCCTCCTTTCGGGGTTGCGCAAATTGGAAAGTCTTTTCGCAACGAGATAACTCCAGGCAACTTCATTTTCCGTACCCGTGAGTTTGAGCAAATGGAAATGGAGTACTTCGTTCCTCCCGAAGAGGGGGCAAAGTGGTACGAGTACTGGTGCCAGACGCGTTACCAATGGTTTTTGGATCTAGGTGTCCCCCAAGAAAAATTGCGCTTGCGGCCCCACGAGGAGTCAGAACTTTCGCATTATTCCACTGGAACTTCTGATATTGAATTTGAGTTTCCCTGGGGCTGGGGGGAGTTAGAAGGCATTGCTAACCGAACCGACTTCGACCTCACCCGCCACGCCGAAGCATCGGGTAGCGATCTTTCTTATTTTGATCAAGAAAATGACCGTCGTTACATTCCCCACGTCATCGAACCCGCTCTTGGCGCCGATAGGGCCACATTGGCCTTTCTGCTCGCGGCCTACGAGGAAGAAGAGGTGCCAAAAGAAAAAGGTGGCTCCGAGGTCCGTACCGTATTGCGCCTCGACTGGCGCTTGGCTCCCATCTCAGTAGCGGTTCTACCCCTTTCGCGCAATGAGCGTCTAGTCCCCGCCGCGGAGGCGGTGGCAGCAAAACTAAGGCCTGCTTACATGATTGATTTCGATACTGCTGGATCTATCGGCCGGCGGTATCGTAGACAAGACGAAGTCGGCACTCCGCTATGCGTTACCGTCGATTTTGAAAGTCTTGATGACCAAGCAGTCACTGTCCGGGATAGAGACACCATGCAACAAGAGCGCGTTTCTATCGACGGGCTCCTTACTTACCTTCAGGAGAGATTTGTCTAGTGGATAACGCCGACGATAACGGACAGAGTTATTACGATGTGTTGGGGGTTGAACCCACTGCTTCGAAAGAAGAAATTCGCGAGGCCTATCGAGCTGAGTTGATGAGCGCTCAGGCTCAGGTGGCTGACGCGGAAACAGCCAAGAAACCCAGCGCCGACGCAATCAGTAATGCTCGTTCGGGCGAGTCTCAGGTCCGCAAGGCTTGGCAGGTATTGAGCGACGAGTACCAGCGAGAGCGCTACGACGAGAGCGGCTCGCCAACTATGAGCGAAGACTTCACTCCCGACGACACTGGAGTCGAGTTGGTCGCCCCCAGTAAGGCAATTAAAAAGTCTGAACCCACCACGGCCAAGGAGCGTCGAGCGGCCGCGATGGCTAATCGTCCTCCGGGTTTATTTTCTAAAGACCACCCACCGATTCCTAAAACTTGGCCTAAAGGCTTCACCCCTCCACCGCCTCGAGGCCGACTAAGTGCTATGGGAATCGATGTTTTAGTACTGCTCGTTTTGCTTGTGGCGCAGCAAACTATTGGCGTTTGGGCGGTAGAGCAGGTCTATCCAAAAGAGACTAAGCGACTTGAGGCCGTTTCTACTCAACTCGACCAACAGGAAAAAAATAAGTCAAAAGCTGAAAATCAACTCGACAAAGCCAAAGTGGCCGACGACAAAGCTGCCGCCAAGGCTGACATCAAGACGGCTGATAAAGAAATTTCCAAGCTCGAAGAAAAGCAAAAAAAGATCGGCAACGATATTCTCCCTGGTCAGTTGGGGTTGACCGTCATTACTTTGATGATCGCCTTGCTCTACCTGATCCCGTTCGGCCGGCGCTCGGGTCAGACTTTAGGCAAGAAGATGCTTCAGATCCGGGTAGTTATGCTGACGGGGGCGCCACTGACTATGCGGGGCGCTCTCTTGCGCTACGGGCTCCCAGTATTTATCGCTTTGCTCTTGTCGCCGATCCTCGGGCCAGTGGGCTACGTCGCGGTACTTTTCGGTGTACTGACTTGGCCTCGAAACGCTAATTACCAAGGGTTGCACGACCGGCTGGCCGGTACAATCGTGGTTGACGGATAAGTAGAAGCGAGAGAGATTCTTGAAGTACGTATACGCGTTTAGTGAAGGGTCTAAGGAACAAAAGTTTCTGCTGGGCGGAAAAGGTGCGAACCTGGCCGAAATGACCAAAATTGGTCTTGCGGTTCCATCGGGTTTCACTATTACCACTGAGGCTTGTAACGCTTATTCCAACTCGGGTAATAAATTGCCCGATGGTTTGCTAAAAGAAGCGACGAGTGAGTTGCGCGCCCTTGAAAAATCAATGGGAAAAAAACTGGGTGACAGTTCTGATCCTTTATTAGTTTCAGTGCGCTCAGGGGCACCATTTTCTATGCCCGGGATGATGGACACCGTCCTTAACCTTGGTCTTAACGATGTCTCAGTCGCGGGATTGGCTAAACAAACCGGCAACGAGCGTTTTGCCCTCGACTCGTATCGCCGGTTTATCCAGATGTTTGCCAAAATCGTTCTTGATGTTGATGGTGATCTATTTGAACACGCGATTGAACAATTGCGCACCGCTAAGTCCGTAACGACTGACCCCGAACTTGATTCAGATGCCCTCAAGGAACTGGTGGCAACTTTTAAAACTATTGTGGCCGCTAACGCCGGCATGGAGTTCCCTCAAGACCCCGAAGAGCAATTGCGTTTGGCTATCGAAGCAGTTTTTCAATCGTGGAACGGCGAGCGAGCCAAGATCTATCGCCGTATGGAAAAAATTCCCGACGATCTCGGAACTGCGGTCAATGTCCAATCAATGGTGTTTGGCAACAAAGGCGAAGACTCGGGCACGGGAGTGGTGTTTACTCGTGATCCAGCCACGGGCGAAAATGTTCCTTACGGCGACTTCTTGGCTAACGCTCAAGGTGAAGACGTGGTGGCGGGTATTCGCACTACCGAACCTCTGGCCGCCATGGCGGGAGTATTCCCCGAATGTCACGAGCAACTTTTAGGTGTACTCGAAACTCTTGAGCAGCACTATCGCGATATGTGCGACATCGAATTTACTATCGAACAGGGAAAACTATTTATCCTGCAAACTCGAGTTGGTAAGCGCAGCGCCTTGGCTGCTCTGCGGATCGCCCGCGAAATGGAAGCCGAGGGAATGATCGACCGTCGCGAAGCAGTTCTTCGCATTGACCCAGCTCAACTCGATCAACTACTTCATCCTCAATTCGCGCCCGACTCTAATTACTCCGTACTCACAGTCGGGCTTAACGCCTCGCCTGGAGCGGCCACGGGTCAGGTTTACTTCACTGCCGACGAAGCCGAATCGCGTCATGAGGCGGGCGAGACCGTCATCTTGGTGCGCCCCGAAACATCACCCGACGATTTGCACGGCATGATTGCCGCCGAAGGTATTTTGACCTCCCGTGGCGGTTTAGTCAGCCATGCGGCGGTGGTAGCTCGAGGCATGGGAACACCCGCGGTTTGCGGTGCTTCCGCGCTGCAAATAGATCTCGAAGGAAAAACTTTCCGGGTTGGTGAAACTGTAATTAAAGAAGGTGAGGTTATTTCTATTAGTGGCACCACGGGTGAAGTTGTCGTGGGGTCGGTTGCGGTTACCACGCCTGAACCCGGTGAGCACTTCGAAACTATTTTGGGCTGGGCGGACGAGTTCCGCACTTTAGGAGTACGAGCTAACGCCGATCTTGGTCATGATGCTGAGGTCGCTATTCGTTTTGGTGCTGAAGGGATTGGCCTTTGTCGCACTGAACACATGTTCTTGGGCACTCGATTACACCTCATCCAGCGTTTCATTTTGGCCGAAAGTGAAGCCGATGAAGTTGAAACCCTCAAGGAATTAGGCGACTTGCAACGCAAAGATTTTGTAGAAATCTTTGCCGCCATGGATGGGTTGCCAGTAACGGTACGGCTGCTTGATCCACCTTTACACGAATTTTTACCTGACATCGAAGAACTGGCGGTGCGCGACGCCCGGGGTGAACTCGATGCCGCCGATCATAAACTTTACCGAGCCGCCCGTTCTCACCACGAAGAAAACCCCATGTTAGGTACTCGGGGTGTACGGCTTGGCGTGCTCAAGCCCAACCTTTACCGCACTCAAGTCCGAGCAATCTTTGAAGCTATGTTTGAGCGCACTTTGGCGGGTGGAAATCCTCGAGTTGAGATAATGATCCCTCTTTCGGTGAGTAAAGCCGAATTAGGTTTTGCGGTTGACCAGGTCAGGGAAGTGGCGGAAGAGTTCGCGGTCGAAACTCAAGGTGTTGGCGATCTTCACTACTTAGTGGGAACTATGATCGAAACTCCTCGCGCCGCTCTAGTCGCCGGGGAGTTAGCCCATCAAGCCGAGTTCTTTTCTTTTGGCACCAATGACTTAACCCAAATGACTTTTGGTTTTTCCCGCGATGATGTTGAGGGCAGTTTTATGGCCCGTTATCTCGAACTAAAACTTCTCGATGCCAATCCGTTCGAAACCCTTGACGTTGGCGGAGTGGGCCAGCTAGTACGTCTCGCGGTAGAAAAAGGACGCGAGACTCGACCCGACATCAAACTCGGAATATGCGGTGAGCACGGCGGCGATCCTGCCTCGGTTGATTTTTGCCACTCGGTCGGCCTTGACTACGTGTCTTGTTCGCCGTTTAGGGTCCCACTAGCTCGGCTGGCTGCGGCTCACGCCGCCCTAGGGGCTAACGGTCCCGCCACCACCGCTTGAGCCACCCGCGGACCCTCTTTCGGGCCAGCAAATGTCTCACCCCATCGCTACTGTTAGCCCATGGTTGAAATCAATTCACCGCTTATTGTCCCTAACCGCGGCGACTCAATCCCCCCACTAGAAATCCGGCGCGCCCACGCAGACTCTCGTGCGTTTGTGGGTGGCACGCTAACCACCCGCTCCGAGCGTGAAGCGCAAATGGCTGACTCTCTCGCTCCGGGGGCCACAAGGCCAGTAGGGGCGGGTAATCGAGCGTTGCCCGAAGAGCCCGATGAATTTCGGTTGTGTTTTGAGCGCGACCTCGATCGGGTTAAACATTCACGGCCGTGGCGGCGGCTAGCAGGGAAGTGTCAAGTTTTTGTCGCCCCCGAAGACGACCATCTCCGAACTCGTTTAACTCACGCCGTGGAAGTCGCCCAAGTGGCGGTCGGCATTGCTCGGGCCGCCAATTTGTGCGTCCCTCTGACCGAAGCCATCGCGTTGGCTCACGATTGTGGCCACGGTCCGGCGGGGCACGCTTCCGAAGAAGCGTTCTCGCCCTATTTGCCCGCCACCGGCTACGACCACGCGGTTTATGGTGCCGATGTCACTTTGCAAGAACTAAATCTTTGCTCCGAAACTCTCGATGGAGTGCGCAATCACTCCTGGCGCCGCCCCGCTCCCGCCACTCCTGAAGGTGAAGTAGTGGCTTGGGCTGATCGCATTGCCTATGTTTGCCACGATTTTGAAGACGCAGTACGGGCGGGCATATTGGTCCCAGAAGATCTGCCCGATGAGGTGCGAGCCGTAGTCGGAACGCGTCGTTCTGATCAGATCGGAACCTTTGTCCTAGCCGTGCTCGCCGCCATCGCCGCCACCGGCGAAGTGGGGATGACCGATCCTGCGGCTAGCGCGTTGCAGTCTTTTCGTGATTTTAATTTCTCTCGTATTTATTTGCGCCCCGCTTCGCTTCGCCAAGCCGATCGAGCTATTCGACTCCTACGCGGTTTAGTCGACCATTTCACCGACTCTCCCCATCGGGTACCCAATTCGCGAGTCCGAGAGGCCGATTCGCCTGAGGCCGCCGCTCAGGCCGTTTTTTATGTCAGCGGCATGACCGATCGCTTTGCTCTTGGCCTCGGAGTCGAACTCTTGGGCTATCGCACCGAAGATTTGCCTCGTGGCGTCTAATGGGTCGTAGTCTCATCACTAGTGGGAATTCTTGACGAAGACGTAAGCCGAGTTCGCGATCAGACTGACCTAGTCGCCTTGGTGGGCGATTACGTAGCCCTTAAACGGGTAGGACAGCGGTTTGCCGGTCTGTGTCCTTTTCATCAAGAGAAGTCGCCATCATTTTCGGTCAACGCCGAACTCGGGGTGTACTACTGCTTTGGCTGTCAATCTTCCGGCGACGCTATAACTTTTTTGCGAGAGATTGAGCACCTCGATTTTCCTGAGACCATAGAACGTTTAGCGACGCGGGCGGGTATTACCTTGCGTTACGACGATAAATCTCATCAGCGAGATAAATCTCGCCGATCCCGTCTAGTCGAAGCGGTTGAGGCGGCCGTAGTTTTTTATCATCAGTTGTTAGTTGAGTCACCTGCGGGCGGCGCCGCACGAAAATACTTACGGGGGCGTGGCTTTGGCGGCGACGAGGCTAGACAGTTTCGCCTAGGGTTTTCCCCTGAAGGGTGGGACGACTTAAGCAAAACATTGTCGCACGACAATAAATTTTCTCGGGACGATTTAGTCGAGGCTGGCCTAGCGTTTGTGAATAAAGCCAATCGCCTGCAAGATCAATTTCGGGGTCGATTGATGTTCCCTATTTTTGACGCCCGAGGCGAAGCGGTAGGTTTTGGTGCGCGCGATCTTGTGGGCGAAGGGCCCAAGTATCGCAACTCCGCTGAGTCGGCGGTTTACCAAAAAAGCCGTCTGCTCTATGGGCTCAACTGGGCTAAACCCGAGATAGTGGCCCGCAGTGAAGTGATTATTTGTGAGGGCTACACCGACGTCATGGCCTACTCATTAGCGGGTGCCCCTAACGCGGTCGCTACTTGCGGAACCGCTCTGTCTGACGATCACGTACGAATGCTTAAAAATCTCACTCGTCGCGTAGTCCTGGCCTACGACGCTGATTCGGCCGGGCAAGGGGCGGCAGAGCGTTGGTACAAGTGGGAGCAAGAACTAGAACTTGAGGTGCGAGTAGCAGGATTACCGCTTGGGCGCGATCCGGGTGATCTTTGGCGAGACGACCAACCGGCACTGTTGGCCTCTATCACCGAGGCCAAACCTTTTCTCGCCTTTCGTATCGATCGAGCTTTAGCCGCCGGTGATGTCTCTACTATTGAGGGTCGTGCTCGAGCTGCGACAATGGCCGCCCGAGTAATTGCCGAACACCCCAGCGAATTGGTACGCGATCAGTATGCGCTCCAGATTTCAGAATCGCTTTCTCTCGATCTTGATGGCGTGCGCCACCAAATAACGCAAGCACGAACCAACCCTATTCCCGCGTCCGCACCAGGGCGTCCCATCGCCAACCAAGAAAATGAAGATGAATCTCCCTTGCCTCCACCACCAGTAGATCGGCGCGAGGTGGATATTTTACGCTGGGTTATTCATGACCCCGCTCTTGTGCAGGATTGGATCGATGCCTCGCTGTTTATCGACCCCACCGCACGGGAGGTTTTCGATTTACTGATCGAACACCCCGATTTACACGAAGCTATTGCCGTGTCTGACGGCAATGCTCGTCGGCTCCTTGAGCGACTGGCAGTTGAAGAACCCGAGGTTGACGACGAGCCGCAAACTCTGGCTGCTCGACTTATGGTTAATACCGTTGAGCCAGTGGCTAAACGTCTTACCGATCGGGCGTTGCGCAGCGGTGATGACCGAGCAAGCGAAGCCAAATCTCAACTCGATTCCCTGGCTCATGCTCGCGAACTGGGGGAGTGGGTAAGTGCCCAAAATTCGGCCAAAGAGTTGCTACGTTGGGTCATTAAGGAGAGCGCGCGTTTAAATGAGCCCGCGGGGTCGGTAGAGTAAGGAATATCGTGAGTAAAAAATCATCGGCCGAGAGCCCTAAAGACGAAGTTGAGCCCACCACCTCAGCCGATGAGCCCGCCCGTACCCGTTCTCGTCGCAGTGCCTCCGATCGACTCGATGCCGCAATTGCCTCGGGGCGAGGAAAAGGCGAAGGCGGGAGCTTCGATCCGGTACGGATGTACTTAAAGGAGATTGGCAAGGTCGCACTCCTGACCGCAGAAGACGAGCGGGCCCTCGCCCGACGAATTGAAGCCGGGGCTAGCGCTTTTGCGGTGACGACCAATGAATTCGCATCCGACGATCCAGAACCCCAGGTTCTAAAAACTCAAGATCTCGATACTCCTGGTGGCCTCGACCCTTTCGTGGTGCGGCAATCAACTCGCCGTTCACTTGAGCGAGCACGGGAGCTAGTACTCGATTTAGCCGCAACCCCCAAGACGGGAGCGGCGAACAAATCTTCGTTAAGTGAAGCATCTGATTTACTCGAGCTCGAACTCACCAAACTGGTTCCGCGTCCCCTCGGTGCCGGTCTACCGAGTGGGCCACTAGCAACAAAAACTGATGAATGTTTTGTGCAGGTAATCCTTATCGCCACCGAGTTGTGCGACAAATTTAAAGCCGGTACTGCAATCCACACTCGCGCGCTCCAAATCAGAGCCCTCGTCGACGGTGAATTGGCTAAGCAACAAATCACTAACGCCAACTTACGCTTAGTAGTTTCTATTGCTAAGCGCTATTCCGGTCGGGGAATGGCTCTGCTTGATTTAGTGCAAGAAGGAAACTTGGGTTTAATTCGCGCCGTTGATAAGTTTGATTACACTCGGGGCTTTAAATTTTCCACTTACGCCACTTGGTGGATTCGCCAAGCTGTCACTCGAGCCATTGCCGACCAAGGGCGCACTATTCGCATTCCGGTGCACATGGTTGAAACGATGAATAAGGTAATTCGCACTCAACGCCAGATGCTCCAAGAACTTAAGCGTGAACCGAGCATCGAAGAGATAGCCGTAGAAGTAGACCTTTCACCCGAAAAAGTGCGCGAAATACTCCGCATCGCCCCTGAGCCATTATCGCTCGAAACCCCCATTGGCCCCGAAGGTGATAGCAGCGTAAGCGACTTTGTGGCTGACGAAAGTGCAGTTTCGCCCGACTCGGCCGCAGAGTTTGAGCGCCTTAAGTTTGAGATAGAACAGGCTCTGCTCGAGCTTGAGCCTAGGGAGAAAGAAGTGATGCGGCTGCGGTTTGGTCTCGATGACGGTCGAGTGCGCACGCTTGAAGAAGTGGGAAAGAAGTTCAATGTGACCCGAGAGCGTATTCGCCAAATAGAGTCAAAGACGCTGGCTAAATTGCGTCATCCCGCCCGATCCCGACGATTGCGTGACTATCTCGAAGTAACTTAAAGCCCAGCGTCGGCGAGACAAGGGGTAACTATTTTATTAGCGCCGCTCGTAGCGAGGAAATAGCCAACATTGGGGGCCGTAGCTCAGTGGTTAGAGCAGGGGGATTACGGTGCTTCCAAGTCTTCCAAAGAGGATTCAGAACTCCCAGATTTTTTTTGAGTGGTCCCTCGCATTTTAATTTGGTTATACGTATGGAATCCAACGCCACTGACTAAGACCAGCGTAAGTACCACCACAAAAAATCCAGTTTCTTGCCAGAATTGATTTTGATAACGGCCGCCGAAAGATTGGGTGATGTAACGATCTCTGAACCACCTAGTATTCAAAGTCCAAAGTGGTAGTTGAATGAGGCCAATGAGAAATACTCCGACCCCAACATATGTTCTGGTTCCCAACTTTCCTGCTTCTGGATGAGGAAAAATTACCATGAGGTAAGCCACCACCATACTGAGGAAAAAGATCGAAACGAGAGTAGGGGGAAAGCCAAACGTTTTGTTGGCGAAAAAATCTTGGACTGAAAGCTGAAATGCCGTCACAGCATCTATGAGCCCTTGAGCGTTTCCACTGGTCGAAGCTACATTTTTCACCAGAGATGTGATTTCCTCTCCTGTTGCCAAAGCTGGAGTTGGGGTCCCTAGCGGGGGAACAGATTTCTCAGATTCGATCTGTTCGTTAAAAGTAGTCATCAGGTTTGTCAACTGCGAGGCTTGATTAGGGCCCGAGTCGAAAGCCACTTGATCGATTAAATTCGACTCAGCGGAGTACAGCGATCGTGCAGCCGCAGCGCTACTGCTGGTTTGCGCCCAGATGGAACTCGTCGAAAAACCAATACTAAATATGAGTGCAGTTGAAGCAAAACCAAGCAGCTGAATTCTTATTTTTTCTGAAGACTCTTCCCGTTTAATGTATTTTTGAACAGGAAGAAATGCTAAGACAACTAAAACAGGTGGGCCGAATGCCATTATCAATATGCCCCACACCGGCAATGAGTAGACAAACTCTTCAAACCCCATGGTTTCCCCTCTTGAGTCAACTGTAACTGAAGGGACCGAGAGGGGGCGTAACCCAAATGCGTCCTATGGGCATGAATAAGAATTAACGGAACATGAAGACGTACCCTTGATGGTCATAGAAGAACGGCGGCGGATACATTTCGTCGAGACCACGAAAGAATCATTACCAACGACTACCTTTAGATGCCAACGGGGCCGTAGCTCAGTGGTTAGAGCAGGGGACTCATAATCCCTCGGTCGAAGGTTCGATCCCTTCCGGCCCCACCGTAAAAGTGCAGTTTAGGCGCTTGCCGCGAGTGGTACGTCAGAAAGAACGGTTAGCCCGTCCCGCGAGCGTCCCGCGGGAGATTCGAGCCGCGCGGCTAAGATGCGCGCCACTTGCGATGGGATATTGCGAAAGCGGATTAGAAAAAACGATCCGTGTCAGACGTTGGGGCGTGAATATCTCTGGCCACAAACGACACAGGATACGAAGCGAGGAGTTCCGATTAGCGAAGCGAAGCCAAAAGCGAGTTTCGTGCCAGCCGATCGTTGGGTTTGGAATTGAGTTCCTCCGCATTTAGAACAGGTTGGGACAGAATCGACCAGAGGGACTGATGCATCAGGTTGACCCCAGCCAGCAGGAGTTTCGCTAAACACAGCGGCGGGTGAGTAGTGAACCGAGATCTTTTTCACACCCAAAGGGTCGTTTAGTTCCGTCGTTCCGCTTGCCACTCGATCAGTCCAAGTTTCTCCGTCCCAGAATCGCTGGGTGAACCTGAAAGCGGGATCGTGATACCAGCCCGCTGGGGCAGAGTCCCTCTTTTTCACTTCGCCCCCAATCGTCGTCTGGCACCACATTAGCGAGGGCTACGTTCTTGTCGAGGGGCGGTAGATAAAACCTATGGTGGGTCTACCAATACATCCATAACAAGAGCTAGAGCCTGGTCAGGCGTGAGATTGCTTTCCACGAGAAAGGTGAAACTTGACCGGTCTGGATCTGACGGATTTTCTATCAAGTGTCCCAGAAGCGAAGTAGAAAGGAAAATTACTACTACGGAAGGGAGGACAAAGAGATGGCCGGCGAAGATAGAAAACGACCGGCGGGCTACGGCCCGGTGGGAGCGGTGGAGTTGTTTAGTGAGGCTACCATCAACCAGATGCTTCGTGAGCGTCGGTTCCCCAACGCCTTCGGTTATCGCGCCGGCTTCAGCAGCATCGCTATAGCGATCCCACTGGAAGACATCCAGGCAGCAGGTCTGGAGCCGAAGAATTCTGACGGATCTACTTGGCGACCACCTGAGCTGGCGATCAAGGATCTTGAAGCGGCTCTGAAAGGCTTCCCGCGACCTACTTGGCAACTACCTGAGCGGGCGGTCGAGGGCAGTGGGACTGCCAAGAAATACCCCATAGACCACTTATACAGGAAATGGGAAGAGCAGGGTAGGGGCAGACAAGCATGACCAGATGTGAGTAAAGAGTGCTCCATTATTTTCCTAGAGAAATCGCATACACCCCACGCAATAGCCACACACGCCGGCCAATGGATTTCTCCGGGCGCTTGATCAACGCGACTCAATCTTCACGCCGGATACAGCGGTCTGGACACCGGTCGAAGGTTCGATCCCTTCCGGCCCCACCAGATTTTCTTTGTGTTAGTCTTTTTCTCCGTACTCGTACCCTAGGAGAATTTATTTATGAAGCGCTTTTTTGTTGGTCTTGCGGTTATCGCTCTAGTAGCAGCTGGTTGTAGTTCTGGCTCTGATTCCGCCAAGTCGGCAAAAAATGACGACGCCACTGGGGCTTGCCCTACGAATGTGGTTGCTAATCCCGACGACGGCGGAAAAACCATTCCTGCCCTTATCGCCAGCGCCACCAAGAGCGTTGACATCATTATTTATCAAATCGGGGACCCCGATATTCAATCTGCGCTACTCGCGGCTATGGCTAATGGCGTTGAAGTGCGAGTGTCGATGGATAACTACTCGTCGTCAACCGCTACCCCTAATACCGCTTTTGTTAACGCCATGGTTACGGCCGCTACGGCCGCCAGCCCCTCGACCCTCAGCAACTTTCAAGCCAATTGGTCAAGCAGTAACTTCAATATCACCCACCAAAAAACTGTCATCGTTGATGGCAATGGTGGCGGAGCGCCGTGTCTATTGATCTCCACCGGCAACTTCTATACATCTCAGTACGGTAAATATTGGGCCGCCCGTGACTTCTACGTCACCACTGGCGACCCCAGCCTGATCAGTCAAGCCGAGTCGGTATTCAGCTCTGACTTCAAATGTGATGGCGATACTGTAACCAACGGTATTTTGGCCGAAACTTCTGGTCCGTTGCTTTACAGTAACGGATCTTTTTTGCCCGGTACGTCTACCTACCCGCCTTATGACGATGGCTACTATCCGGGCGGGAGCCCTATTTCTACTCCGGGGACTAATCAAGGGAACGTGGGTCCTTACCAAGTGGCCCTAATTGATTCAGCCGCCAAGGGTGACGTCATTTCGATTTATAACGAGGAGTTAAAATCTGACACCAATTCCAAAGGCGAACTTTGGAATGCGCTAATAGCCGCGCTTGCCAAGGGCGTTAGCGTGCAAATCTTCATGAGTGCTCCGCCTAGCCAGTCAAAAAATCCTCTCTCCGGTCAAGACGAAGACTTCGTCACCTTGGCCGCGGCCGGCGCTCAGGTGCACCTATTGGCGGCAGAGGCTTACCTCCAAGAGTCGTCCACTGGTTTTCCCAGTGGTAATCCGACCTATATCCACGCCAAGGCATTTTTGCTCAATGACTCCGCGGGTAACTTCATAGACGGTTACGTGGGCTCGACTAATGGCAGTTCAAACTCCATCTACTTCAACCGTGAACTAGGTCTAGCGCTAAAGAATTACCCAGCTCTTGCTAAGAGTATTCAGGCCACCTTTACTAAAGACTTTTCTATTGCCAACCCTGCTGCTCCGGCCGCTCCATTTAACTTCACCGTGCCCAAGGTGGCTCCTGCTACCGGCGGTCTTTATCCCGTTGCTTGGTACGCTAAGGGGTCTTCTCCGCAGTCAGCCGCGCTAACCGATGGAGGTTACTCGACCTTTGCTCGCCAAGCTTGTGGGGCCGCGTTCACTCCGCCGGCCACTACCACCAGCGCGGCGGCTGCCACCACCACCACCTCGTCATCGACTACATCGACTTCGTCAACTACCACCACCACTAAGGGTTCCTGAAATTAAAAGAACAGTTGTCCGGTGCGCCGCCTGATCGGGTGGTCGATTATCGCCACACTTTTTGGTGCTGTGATCGTCGGGTGTGGTGGTGGGTCTGAGATCAAGGGAACACCTGCTTCTCGTTCACTTGAACTGCCCGTAGCCGTTGGACTCAAGCGCGACGGTCAAGGGCTAGCCCGGGCAGCCGCGAAGCGTTCGACTCCAGGCCAACCCAACTCGCAAGCGTGGTCTTCCCCGTTAGAAATTGCCCGCCGCTACGGAGCATCAAGGCAGAATGCGGCACAAGTCTTGGCTAAGTTGCGCCAGGCGGGGTTTTCTGGCGAAGTAGACGCAACGCGGGGCTTCATTTTGGGGTCAATGAGCGTGGCCGAAGCCGAAAGATTTTTTTCTACTTCGATTGTGGTTGTTAAATCCGATGGGGTGGCGGTGGCCCAGCCTAAAACGGCACTCAAAGTTCCAGAATCTATTACTGATCAGGTAGATGAAGTAGTCGGCCTGAGGGCAAAAACAACATTAGGTAAAGTTGCCTCGAAAATTATCAGTAACCCCAACTCGGTTTACTGCCCACCCTCAACTTCTCAGTCACAAGCTGCTCGCATTTATTACGGCATGGATAATTACGCGACTAGCGAAAACGCCGGTGGGGGAGTGAGCATTGCCATGCTTGAAACCGAACCGACTTCACCGCGAGCCCTTGATGTTTATCGACAGTGCTATGGCGTCAACATCCCTCCCGTTACGGTTCATTTAGTCGACTTTTCGTCTGCCGATACCTTTTCTGCTCCGATCAAAGAGTCAACCCTTGACATCATCGCCGCCAGTCTTATTTCTCCTAGGTTGTCTGGAATTGATATATATCAATTTGATCCGTACTCATCGATCGTGTTTCCGCTCGCGGCCGCGCTAAAAGGTAGTTACAACAACGGGGCGCAAATAATTTCTACCAGCGTGGGCTTTTGTGAAAAGAATGTTTCTGATGAACAAATTTCTTTGAGCGAATGGATTTTAGCCGTCGCGGCCAAAACTGGGGTCACAGTAATAGCGGCCACCGGCGATTCTGGTTCGTCGGCGTGTGCTCCTAGCGATACTGGTCCGGCGGCACAGTATCCAGCTTCATCCCCGTTCGTGACTGCAGTTGGCGGAACGCAATTTAAGTTTCAAGATGACAACTCGCAAGGCACCATCATCGGTGAAGAGGTATGGAATAATTCGCCCACCAGCCAACAAGCGGGTGGGGGCTCTACTGGTAGCCGGCTACCTCGTCCTGACTATCAGAAAAACTTAAGTATTTCTGGTGGGCGCATTGTCCCCGACATTTCCTTTATTGCCTCACCTAGTGCTTACGGCCAGATCCCGGTCTGCACTCAGACACAAAAGTGCGTTATGAGAGTGGTCGGGGGGACTTCTGCCTCCGCCCCATCGGTCGCCGGTGCACTGGCCGACACTATTGAAGCATTATCGAGTGCTGAAGGGTTACCTCGCCGTTTGGGACTATTGAATCCCACTCTTTACGCCTTGGCGCAACAGAAAAGTGAAAGCAAACTTTTCCAAGATATAACTAAGGGTAATAACGACCTTTACGGCACAGGGTGTTGTGCGGCCAAGAAAAAGTATGACGCCGCGAGTGGGCTGGGTTCGTTAAAACTCGATAAAGTTTTTTCCCTTTTTGGGCGCTAGTTGGTAGTGCACGCATCTTGATAGATAGACGCGGGCACGCTGCCGTTATTGCAGTACACCCCACGATCGACTGCTTGCCATGCGCTCCCATTCCAGCGCAGCAATACGGTTACATCAATTTCGTTAGAGGGAATACCGACCGTGGGGTTGGTCACCGCCCAATTGATCGCACAGTTGAACGCGTTTAGTTTAAAAAGTTGCTCACCGCTAGAAAGCGAGGCAATCACCGCAGGGCGCAAAGCCGCGTCTGTGCACGGAGGGGTAGTGCTACTGCCTCCCCCCTTAGTTGTTGGCGGGCTAGAGGTCGGAGTTGCTGGGCAACGCACCGATCCAGTTTGCGCCGAAAAGGCTAGGGCAGCACGCGTGTTGGGGCCAATGATTCCGTCGGCGCTCAAGCCGTTAGCGGCTTGGAAGTTTTTAATCGCAGCTTTGGTATCAGCGCCGAGAGTGCCGTCAAGAGGTCCAGGAGCGCAACCCAAACTAGTCAATTCGCGTTGAACGGCCAACACGTCGTTTCCGTCAGCGCCATTTTTAGAAGAATTAGATGAAGTACCACTATTCGAACTGTCGCCACTGCTGCACGCTGCTCCGACAAGGGCTAGAACTAAAACACTGATCCCTATTTTTATCCAACTTTTGCTCATTTAGTCCTCCAGATCGCCGCAGTGCGTTTGCTTAGACTACCGTCTCGGGTTCTAGATTTGTGCCATCTTGATCGTGATATTCCTGCAGTAGAGCATTCTCTTTAGAAAACTTGGGGAAGAAGAAAAACACTAGGCCGAAGCCCAGGACAATAGCCACCATTCCCGCGGAATAAGCCCAATCTGCCCCCTGAATAAATGACGTTTTGGCCGCCGAAATTATTTGGGGAGCATATTGCGGGTACTGCTCCGCAGTAATGACGGCACTAGAGAATGATTTTGTCAACTGGCTCTGCGTTTCGGTACTGATTTGACCCGAAGCGGCCGACGCAGCAATAGCGGCGGCAAACGCGGCCGCGTACCCTGCGGTTAGAAACGCTCCCGTGATTGACTGCATAATGGCTCCACCCAGATCGCGTTGGAGGTCCGCGGTGCCTGAAGCCATTCCCGCCTGTGCTGGCGGTACTGATCCAGTGAGTGAATGCGACGCGGGGGTTCCCGCTAAACCGATACCGACCCCAATGAACGCGTAAGCGATACCGACGACCCAGTAGTCAATCCCTTCTTTCCAAAAAAGAATCATCACGACAAAAGCGAGAAAACAAAATACGTAACCCAAAAGTAAAGTAAAGCGAGCTCCGTAAGCGTCGACGATTTTGGCTGACCGCGGCGCCACTAAAACCATCAGTACCGCTGCAGGTAAAATCGCGGCCCCAGACTCTATGGGGTCGTATCCGAGAACGTTTTGCAAGAATTGTTGACCGATAAACATTGCCGCCATAAGTGAACCAAAGACAATTATTCCCGCCGCCGCCGCCACCCAAAAAATTCGCCGACCGGCAATGTTGAGTGGGAACAGCGGATTAGCGGCCCTTTTCTGGCGCAAGATAAATGCTCCTCCGGCGCCGACCGCGATTATCCCCATCTCAAGGGCAAACATCCCCTTATCTGGTTCGGCGGCAAAACTGATGGCAATCACTAGCGAGCCGATAAAGACCAGCGAGAAAATACCCCCAATGTTGTCCACTTTTTTGGTCGATTCATTTACATGATTCGGCACGGACTTTATGGTCAGAGGAATGGCAACCAGCGCCAGCGGGATGGTGATGAGAAATATGGACCCCCACCAATAGTGTTGGAGCAGCGCTCCGGCTGACAACGGCCCTAAGGCCGAGCCCGCACCCCCAATCGCCGACCACAATGCGATCGTTTTTGTTCGAGCGGGGCCAGCCCATAAAGCAGTAATCAAAGCGAGCGTGGTGGGGTAGGCCATACCCGCTGCTAACCCACCAAAAAGTCGAGCAAAAATTAAAACTTCCATTGATGGAGCCCACGCGGCTAACAGACAGGCCGGTATCGAAAGAATTGTTCCAATAACCAGCATCGATTTGCGACCATAACGGTCACCGATGGCGCCAAAGTATAAAACTGTAGCGGCTAACCCGAGCGAGTAGGCGACCGACATCAAGTTGAGTTCAGTTTGTGAGGCGCTAAAGGACAGCCCGATTTCGGGCAAAGCAACAAAAGTTACCGCCAAATTTAAGTTGGCAATTAGTGCCACCAGTATCAAGGTGGTAAGGATTACTCCCGAACGCTTAGGCGTAACTGATGTAGTCACTGAGTCGACCGGTGATGGTGTACTGGACAATTATCGCTCCTTGCTTCTGGTGCTAGTGCTACGAGAAAGTTAATTAGCCGAAGGGGGGATGACTACTGAAGCGGCCGGATTGATCTTTTGTTTGCCCGGTCGTATTGCCGCAGGCAATTGACTCAATTGAATACGTGCGATTACTGAGCGCAAATATTCGTAGCGCTCGTAACCCGCTCGGGCACCTAGGTAGTATCCGACACTAAATCCGACGATGCACCCCAGTGTGAATTTTGGCATGGCGTAATGTTGCCACAAACACGCCTTGAGGTGACGCTCGGTGGGCAAGGTTTCGGCTCGGGCCTTGTTGGCTCCGAGCCGGGTGAGGTTTATTTGGTAGCGTCATGGTTCCTTCCGGGGTAGCTCAATCGGCGGAGCAGTGGCCTGTTAAGCCAACGGTTGTGGGTTCGAGTCCCACCCCCGGAGCATTTGTTGCGCGTGAAAGGGAGTCGTCGAGTAGTGAGTGATTTTTCGGCCCGGTTAATCGAGTTGGCTTGGGAACTGCCCGGTCCGTTCCCTCCTCACGACCCGCTTGACGCGGTAGTTGTGCACCGAGGAGTAGCTCGTACATCAGGCTGTTTACCGCGCACTCCTGCTGGCGTATTGGCCTTTACTGGTCGAGTAGGCGACGAAGTCTCACTCGCCGATGCAATAACGTGCGCTCGTCTTTGTGCGCTCAACGCCGTTTCTTTATTGCAGGATTCGCTTGGTTCCCTAAATCGCATCGAACGCGTCTTGAGTGTGATCGGTTTTGTGGCGTGTACTCCTGATTTCAATCAGCAACCTGCAGTGATCGATGGCGCGAGTCACGCTCTAGTTGAGTTATTCGGTGAAGCCGGTCGGCATAGTCGCTCAGCACTAGGGGTTACTGCTTTACCTCGCGGGGGCCCAGTAGAAATCGAAGTAGCAGTTGCAATAAGTGACGCTTAGTGGGTTCATTAAAATCTAGATTTCTAATTCCAATCACGGCAAAAGATTTTTCCCGGCGGTTTACTCGTCTAGCGACGGGGTTAGTTTTAGTCTCGGTGGGCGTTGGTCTTACCGTGCAAGCTCGGCTAGGAATAAGCCCGTTCGATGTTTTGAACCAAGGAGTATCTCGAGTTACGGGTTGGTCATTTGGGCTAGTAGTTATAGTTCTAGGGGTTGTATTTCTTCTCATGTGGATACCGTTAGGGCAGCGTTACGGTATCGGCACATTTATAAATACCGCCACGATTGGTTTAATGATTAACGCCACTTTGAGTGTTGTCGCTACGCCTAGCGACACGGGCGCTCGATGGGCGATGCTGCTAGTCGGGTTATTGCTCGCGGCGTTCGGGATGGGCCTTTACATCAGTGCTGGATTAGGCCCTGGGCCACGCGACGGTCTAATGACTGGGATAACTGCCAAAGGTCTTCCGTTGTGGCTAGTGCGCACCTCATTAGAAATGCTCGCTCTTGCTATTGGATGGTGGCTCGGCGGTGATGTTGGTATCGGCACGATTATTTTTGCTTTTGCGATCGGCCCCTTGGCTCATATATTCATTGTTCGGTTTAATCTCGGGGTTGATGGTTTTGATCCCAACCCCCGCGCGACGCTAGCGGAATAGATCGATAAGTAAGCCGTGGGCATTCGTATCGGCATCATTGGGAGTGGTTTTGGCGCTCAAGTTGTTGCGCCAGTGTTCGCCGCCACTCCTGGGTGTGAAGTAGTAGAAGTGGTATCGGCTCGCAACACCGCGGGCGCGGCCATGTTGTGTGATCGTGACGATATTGATCTAATTTCAGTTCACTCTCCACCACTTTTGCACGTAATGCACGTACGGCGAGCGCTGGCCGCAGGTCATGCAGTTTTATGCGATAAGCCTTTCGGCCGTAACGCCATGGAGGCAGAAACGCTTATGGCCGCCGCCGAGGCGGCTGAATGTCTACACCTAATAAATTTTGAGTTTCGCTTCGACCCAGTGCGCATGCAGTTACGCAATCTGATCGCAAAGGGTGCGATAGGAATACCCGAACATGCGACTTGGACGCACTGGAGTAGTGGATCTCGAGTTCCTTTACGTAAGCACGGTTGGTTATTTGAGCGGGCATCGGGCGGCGGGTGGATCGGAGCATGGGGATCACACGCCGTTGATACTTTGCGGTGGTTCTTTGGCGAAATTGTTGATGTAAAAGGCGCGGGTCGTACAATCATCAAACAACGGCCCAATGAAACTGGTGCTCTAATTACCGGCGATGCGGAAGACAGTTTCTGGGCTGATCTGACTTTTGCCACCGGAATGAGCGCCACCATCGATTCGAGTTTCGCGGCCACGGCCACCGTCGCCCCCCGACTAAACATTTTTGGCGATGCGGGGGTAATCGAACTTTCTGCTCGCGGACTCATCGTGGTGCGGGGTCCCAATGGTGAACGAGAAGAGTTTGTCCCTTCTGAAACTTCCGGAGATCCCCATTTAGTACCCATGCGGGCCTGGGCCCTGGTGGTACGAGATGCGGTGGAGGCCGGAATAGCTCCTCCGGAGGCCCCAACCTTTGCTGATGGGTTGGCCTGCGCTCGAGTGCTAGACGTAGTGCGGGCAGGAACCCTGGGTTTGGCTGGCGGAGTTCCTTCGTCAACAATGGGGTAGTGGCAATGCTGAATGAAACCGAGATAATCGCTGAGCAAGAAAATGTCCCCAAGTGGGAACGAATCGGAAACGAGATCGTCCGCACTTATGAGTTGGATGACTTTCCCGCCGCTATTTCTTTCGTGGGGCGGGTAGCCGATTTATCCGAAGCGGCCAACCACCATCCCGATATTGATATTCGCTACCGTAAAGTCCGGATTGCCCTAACTACTCATGACGCGGGTGGACTAACAAAACTTGATTTTTCTTTGGCCCAAGAGATCGACCAAGCGCTTTAACCAATGATTACGGTTTTAGTCGGGGTTGTTATTTTTATCTTAGTCTTATCTTTAGTAATAATTGTTGCTCGTGAACCCGGTCCGTCAGCCGGAGACGTTGCGGTATCGTACGAAGCCGCTTGGAGCCGACTTGATTTTAAAACTCTATGGGTTCTCTCGGGTGAAGAACTACGAGACCGCATGAGCCTTGATGATTACATTGTGGCCAAATCGGCAGCCTACGCTTCAACTCCGTTGGCCCAACCGCCCTCCACCATAGAGATCGTGTCGCTAACAATCGAAGATGATTATGCGGTGGCTCATACTTCAGTAGTACTAACTGTCGGTGCGCAAGCGACCAACGAAATTGAACTGGCTCGCCGCCGCGAGCGTTGGCTGGTGGTGGCTTATCGCTTAATAAGTTCCGGGCGAACTGTGTGAGGGATAACTCGCTGGCGGGGTTGGTGCTAACTGGAGGTGCGAGCACCCGATTAGGTCAAGATAAAGCAGTCTTACCCATCGATGGTGAGCGGCTCGTGGATCGCACTGTTCGGCTGCTGAGCGATGTGTGTGCACCGGTCATTGAGGTGGGCCCGGGCTATAGCTCGTTACCTTTTATTAGCGAACAACCACCAAGTTCAGGACCGCTAGTGGCCTTAGCAGCGGGTATTGATGTTCTTCGCCAACAAGGTTTTACCGGCGGTGCCATTGTCTTAGCTGTCGATCTTCCTCGACTCGCACCCGCTCTGCTCGACTGGTTAGTCGCTTATCCAGGTGACAATTCGGTCGTGCCTATAGTTGACGACCGAGCCCAGACTCTCTGCGCGCGCTACAACGCACCCGCGCTTGATGCCGTATCGGCATTAGTGAAAAATGGTGAGCGTTCTTTACAATCTTTACTCAACGTAATTTCAGTAAACCGAGCCTCGATCGACGAGTGGGGTGAAGTGGTTACGCCTGAGTGTTTTTTTGACATTGACACTCCTGAAGATTTAGATCGTTCGGGCTACTCGGGCGAACAAATATTCTCCGAGTAGCGTTACTAATATCGTGACTTCTTCCCAACGTGATCCCGACGAGATCTTGGCAGTATTTATGGCGGCCGCTGATGCCCAAATGGCAGCAGTGGCGCAAATCCGTGGGCCCGCTCGCCGAGCCCGCACCGATCGTCCGGGCCAATACGCTCTCGATTTAGTGGCCGACGAGGCCGTTTTAGCGGTTCTGGCCCCAACGGGCTGCGCCATCGTAAGCGAGGAGTCAGGTTATTGCGGACCGACGGATTCGCCCATCACTATCGTGGTCGACCCGGTAGATGGCTCCACTAACTGCTCCCGCAATATTCCTTATTGGTCAATTTCGTTGTGCGCTCTCGATCGTGAAGGCCCGCTAGTGGCACTAGTAGTTAATTGCGCTAACGGTGAGCGTTTTAGTGCCATCCGCGGCCAAGGGGCGTATCTCCAAACACCCGACCAACGTGAGATTATTACTCCAGCCTTAACGAAACGAGTGGCCGACTCTGTGGTCGCAGTGTCAGGCTTACCCTCTCACGATTTTGGCTGGAAACAATTTCGAGCTCTCGGGTCAGCCGCGCTTACTCTTTGCGATGTCGCGGCCGGTCGAGTCGACGCTTATTACGATGTGCTCACTAGCGGCCACGCTCCGTGGGATTACCTTGGAGGATTGCTTATGTGCACCGAAGCGGGAGCAGTAGTTGTCGATTATGAAAATCGTGGACTTGTTACCACCGACATCGAGGCTCGCCGCACTCTGCGGGCGGCGGCCACTGCAGATTTGCTGGCTGACCTAACTCGTTCTAGCGTCGGAGATTAACGATGAGCCTTGACCTCGACGCTTTACTCGCCGCTGCGGTCAATGCCGCCCAGGCCGGAGGCGAAGTAGTGCTCGATGGCTTTGGCACTGCGCTTGGAGCGGTAGAAAAGCGACCCGGTGACTGGGTAACTGAAATCGATACCGCCAGTGAACGAGTGGTTAGAGCGGCGCTTGAAGCGGCCGCCCCCGGACTACCGGTTTTTGGCGAAGAAGAAGGCGGAGAAAAAGCCGAAGTAGGTTGGTTTGTCGACCCTCTCGACGGAACCGCTAATTTCGTCCATAATTTTCCCGCGGTGGGAGTTTCTGTCGGCCTCATGGCCGAAGGGGTGCCGATCGTGGGCGTGGTCTATGCCCCCATGCTGGGAGATCTCTACACGGCTCGCTCTGGTGGCGGAACTTTCTTCAACGGGGCTCCAGTTTCGGTGAGCGAACGTTCAGTTGAGCAAGCCATGGTCGCCACCGGATTTCCTTTTCGGGCCAAAGTTCAGCGCCTCGACGAATACCTTCCTATATTCGAGCGAGCCTTACGAGCATTCGAAGACCTACGGCGGGCCGGGGCGGCCAGTCTCGATTTATCTTGGACTGCTTCAGGAGTTTTTGACGGTTATTTCGAACAAGGTTTAGGGCCATGGGATGTCGCCGCCGGAGCATTGTTGGTTAGAGAAGCGGGTGGGGTGGTTACCGATTGGCACGGTGACGACAAAGCTTGGTTTGACTCGGGCGACATCGTGGCCGCACCCCCTGCGGTACACGAAGTAATCCTCGCCCTAATCGCCGAATCTGACCAGTAAAAAGTTTTTTGGCGCATTTAACGCTTATTAAGTAACGAAATTTAATTAACTTGACCGATCGCTACGGAAAGTGCTTATCTATTAGTTCGGATAAATAAGGGATAACCATGAATACCCAACTGATGAGAACTATTAGCTCTTTGAGCCTGCTTCAGTCGGGGATAGCGCGCGCCTCGGTGAATTCAAATAGCTCTCATTTGACCCACGCCGCTTTTGGTTATGCGCCGGCTCAAATTTGGCTCCCCATTATGGGAACTAAGACCACCCCCAAACTTGAGCCCCGGACCTTGAATCCGATCTCCCCCTAGAACATTTCCACCCAGAGATCTTTTCCAGCCGCCGGGGCCTCGCCTCCGGCGGTTTTTTGTTGTACCGCAAAGGTTTTAAACCCTAGATAGAACCCCTAAACCCGAAAGGAAACCATCATGAGCGTCATAGAGATAGAAGCAGAAGTCGAGGTAGCCCCAGGACGGGCTCGCTGTGCCGACGGCACTGGGCAATTGACCGCGCTTTTCTTCTCCGAAGATCTCGGTGACATAGCGCGGGCCAAAGCGTTTTGCCGAGGGTGCGAGGTGCGCTCTGACTGTTTGGCTGGCGCGGTAGAACGAGTCGAACCGTGGGGGGTATGGGGTGGAGAGCTGGTGGTCAATGGTCGAATATCGGCCAACCGGCGCCGGCGGGGTCGTCCGCCCAAAGAGCCCCGGGCCGAAGTGGTTTTGCCGGATACCTGGGAGCTCACTTACGCAGAAATCGCCTAATGATTTACCAGTATCCTCTTAGGTTCGGGCGCGTAGCTCAGTTGGAAGAGCGCCTCCCTTACAAGGAGGATGTCGGGGGATCGAGGCCCTCCGTGCCCACCCATTAGGGGGTTGCTTGCCTAGGCCAAAAGCGATTCTTGGACTATCGTAAAATTATGTCTTGGTATTTATTGGCTATCTCTTTTGTAGTGGGCGGGTTGACGGCTTTTCTCTACGGGCGTTGGAAAAATAAACGCTAAGCACTTCAGCGCCCTTGTCTCTACTGGGTTAGTTCACAAACTGGAAACAATCCAGTGACGCTAGGGAAATTATCTTCAGTAAAGATGACATCTATCTGACAAGCACAGTTGAGTAAATGCTCAACTACTTATAGGAGGATGTCATGAAGATAAATGCTGGAGATACCGCTTGGGTCTTGATGTCGGCCGCGCTGGTGATGTTTATGGTCCCAGGTCTTGCCTTGTTCTATGGCGGCATGGTGCGGGCAAAAAATCTTCTCGCGATGTTGATGCAGAACTTCTTTGCTCTAGGGATAGTCACTGTCTTGTGGGTAATAGTTGGCTATTCCCTGGCCTTTGGCCCGGGCGACTTCATCGGAAATTTTGATTATGTTGGCCTAAAAGGTCTCTCTACTCAGGTTTCTGAAGCCGGCCTTCCTGTTTTGGCGTTTGTGGCCTTCCAGATGACCTTCGCCATTATCACGCCCGCGCTTATTACCGGCGCCATAGCTGATCGCATGCGTTGGGCTGCGTGGGTCCCATTCATTGTTCTTTGGTCAATTCTGGTTTACGCACCGGTTGCTAAATGGATCTTTGGTGGCGGATGGTTGGCTCAGCGCGGTGCCCTCGATTTCGCCGGGGGAACGGTAGTGCACGTGAACGCTGGTGCTGCGGCCTTGGTATTGGTCCTCCTTCTTGGTCGGCGTAAAAACTGGCCCCGCGATCCGATGCCGCCCCACTCGCTTCCGCTCACCTTGTTGGGAACCGGAATTTTATGGTTCGGCTGGTTCGGTTTCAACGCCGGTTCGGCCCTGGCCGCCGACGGAGTTGCCGCCCAGGCATTCATGAATACATTCGTTGCCGCCGCCGCGGGGATGTTGGGCTGGTTAATTGTTGAACGGGTAAAAGCAGGTCACGCCACCACTCTGGGCGCGGCCTCGGGAGCGGTGGCGGGACTGGTGGCAATCACCCCGTGCGCAGGTTTTGTTGGCGGTCTATCGCCAATCATCATCGGCGCAATTGCCGGGGCAGTTTGCTATCTAGCCATCTGGCTGAAGTTTCACTTCAAGTTCGATGACTCGCTCGACGTGATCGCGGTTCACTTAGTCGGGGGAATTATCGGGTCAGTGCTGCTGGGCTTTTTTGCCGACTCCGCAGTCAACAAAGCCGGTAAAGACGGAGTGCTATTTGGTGGCGGTTGGAGCTTGGTCGGAGAACAGATTCTCGCGGTAGTCGTGATTATGGCTTTCTCCATGGTAGTAACACTGATTATCGGTCTAGGGCTTAAGAAATCACTAAGTAAGGGAATTCGGGTTACTTCCGAAGAAGAAGAAATTGGCCTCGATTTGACGCAACATTCCGAGAACGCTTATTCGCTAGAACGAGTCTGAGAATTACTAACCTAAGGAAGGAGCACACTATGAAACTAATTGTTGGAATAATCAAACCCTTCAAAGTCGATGACGTAAAAGATGCCCTCAAAGATCTTGGGGTTGAAGGGATCACTGTTTCTGATGTGCAAGGATTCGGTCGTCAGCGGGGTCACACCGAGGTCTACCGCGGGGCAGAATATACCGTTGACTTTGTTCCTAAGGTTCGTATTGAAATACTGGTTGATGACTCCGATGTCGAACGAGTTACCGCTAAAATTGTTGATACCGCTCGAACCGGCAAGATCGGTGATGGGAAAGTTTGGGTAGTTTCGATTGATGAAGTCATTCGCATTCGAACCGGAGAATCAGGTCGCGACGCCCTCTAGCCCTCAGCCCTTAGGGCTAGAGGTTTCTGTTCGGCTTCGACAACGCCGTCACCAACTAATTCAAGATCACTCAATTTCTGGCGTTACTTTCGGCGCACTTCTTTCTGCGGCACTTGACGAGGCCTTAGTTGAGCTCGCGGCCAATTTAAAAATTGAGAAATCAATGGCGATTGTGGCTGCGGGGTCGTATGCCCGCCGAGAGTTGGCTCCGGGTTCTGATATTGACGTACTGCTTATCCATGACCGCCGATCAGAACCGGAGTCAGTCCGCCGCATCGCCGAAGCACTTTGGTATCCACTATGGGATGCCGGATTCGTTTTAGGTCACGGCGTGCGCACGAAATCAGAAGCACTTGCCCTCGCCCAAGAAGACCTCGACGCGCTAACTGCGCTATTGGAGATTCGTTTCGTAGCGGGCAACTCAACCGTTGCTGCTGCCACGCACCAGCAAGCCAAGAAACTGGCTCGTCGGAAGCGTAAAAAGATATTGACCCAACTAGTCGTGGCCGCCGCAAATCGTGCTGACCACCCCGGACCAATAGCCGAAATGCTTGAGCCCAACCTAAAAGATGGCGCCGGGGGATTGCGCGACATTGACGCCTTGAGTTGGGCAGCCGCTTGTTTTAGTAATGATTCTGGCGGTTTGAGCGCATTAGTCGATCGTGGTGCGCTCGAAATTGGTGACCGCGAGATATTGGCTGGGGCCCGCACGAATCTGCTTGACGCTCGGCTAGCTCTTCATCGAGTTACCGGCACTTCATCAGACGTCCTGACTCTGCAAGAACAAGACGCAGTGGCCGAAATGCTGACGATCAACCAGTCGGCTGATCCCGCCGATGATTTAATTCGATCATTAGCCGAGTCGGCCCGAGCCGTCACTTGGATTACTAGTGATGCTTGGCGGAGAGTAGGGTCTCGCCCTCGTCGTTCTCGTCGGCCTACCGCGACACAGTTTTCGGGGATTAGTAAACATCACGAATCAATTGTCATCGATATTTCTGCCGACCCAGATACTCCGACGGCTCTGCGGGCTGCTGTTGTGGCGGCCAAAGCCGGTCTTCCCCTAGAGCGAAGTTCGCTAGAGCGGTTACGGACAGAAAAATCTTCGCCAATGCAATGGGATGTCACCGAGCGCAGTCTTTTCGTTGAACTGTTGCAAGCCGGGCCATCGATGATTTCAGTTGTTGAAGCTCTTGATCAGGTCGGTGTTATGACGGCTTTACTGCCCGAGTGGGAAGCCGTGCGGGCGCTCCCGCAACGCAATGCCTATCACCGCTTTACCGTTGATCGTCACTTGCTGGAGTGTGTAGCCGAGTGCGCCGATCTGCTGACGGCCTCAGGATTTAATGGCGATATCGCTCGCCGATGTCGAACCGATCTTTTACTGCTGGGCGCACTTTTGCACGATATTGCTAAGGGCAATGCGGGCGATCACTCAACTTTGGGCGCGCAAATAGCTCGTACGGTGGGTGAGCGTATGGGCTTAGACGCTCACGCTATTGATGTCTTGTCTTGGCTCGTACAAAACCATCTACTGCTTGCTGATACTGCTACCCGTCGTGATTTGGCCGACGAGGAAACTATCGTGCGCTTTGGTCGAGCGGTAGGCGACACGGAACGGCTTGACTTACTTTACGCATTGACAATTAGTGACTCAAAGGCCACCGGCCCCGCGGCGTGGAGTTCGGGCAAAGCCGCTTTAGTGCGTCAATTGTTTATTGAAACTGATGTTCTTTTTGAAAGTGGAGTAACCGAACGAGGCCTCGATGCTGCTCGCATGACCGCACTTGCTCGCTACGAGGAACTCCTCGCAACAAGAGTTGTCGACTGCTCATGGGCGCAGGGTGATGATGGTCTGCTTGAGTGTGCAGTGGTAGCTCCTGATCAGCGCGGTCTACTCGCTAAAGTCGCCGAAGTGCTTGCCGTCCACCGATTTGATGTACGGGTTGCTGCGGCGTATCAGGCTCCGAACGCAATGGCACTAGAGGTTTATCGGGGAGTCGATACGATGGGTCGCCTCGATGAGATCGGTCGGCAAGCCCTTAAGTCTGATCTTGAAGCCGTAATCAGTGGTCAGTTAGACGTGAAGCCCCGTTTGGCCGAACGCCGTAGTCGGGCGCTCCGCAAGCGTTCACTCTCGGCGGGTAAGCGCAACAACTCGGCCCAAGTTGCCTTCGATGTTGATGCTTCGCGCTCGGCCACGGTGGTAGAGATAGAAGCCCCAGACGAAAGTGGATTACTCGCTCGAGTGGCGGGAGTATTTCGTGATCTTGATTTTGACGTTTCGGCCGCTTTAGTTTCTACTTTGGGTGATCGAGTAGTAGATACCTTTTATTTGCGAGACTCGCATGGGGCTAAACCAACTGACCCGGCGGTGCTTGAGGAGTTAAAAAATGTTCTCGAGGAAGAACTTAACGAACCATTGCCGTCTGACTAGTCTTATTTCGTGCCCAAACTAAGCGATTCTGAGATCTGGACCTTAACTGCGAGGGAGCGAACAGAGTTTGCGGATTTTCTCGCCCTTCTCACACCTGAACAGTGGGACTCAGACTCTTTATGCGGAGCGTGGCGAGTGCGAGATGTAGTCGCGCACTGCGTCCAGTCCTGTACCGATACGACAGGAAAAGTATTGTGGGGTATCGTAAAAGCGGGCGGGCGACCCATGGTTTACTTTGAGCGCAGCGCTCGCAAGACTGGTGACAAATTATCTTCCGAACAACTCATCGCTAGTTTGCGTTCAGTTATTGATTCGGAGCGAGTTTTCCCCCAGATCACACCCGCAATGATGCTGTCCGATGTCTTAATTCATCAGCAAGATGTGCGCCGACCCTTAGGGCTAACTCGCGTTATTCCGACCGATCGGCTCGAGTGTGCGCTTGATACCGAGGTGACTAACAAGTTTGTTTCCGGCGACGGTAAGCACTTCAAAGGCTTTAACTTGCGGGCCACTGATATTGATTGGAGCTACGGAGAGGGTCCTGAAGTTACTGGTTCAGCAGAGGCGCTACTAATGGTTATCGCTCGACGAAAATCGGCGACTCGTGATTTGAGTGGCCCCGGGGCGGCTGCCTTGTCGGCTCGACTTACTGGGTCGGGTTAGTTTCAGATTTTAGGTGCAACCATCGACTAATGCGAGGTCGGTTATTAGCCACGAGTCGATAAAACAGATGCGCGCCGGTGCGAATAATCGGAAAAGTCAAAACTATCGCGATAAAACGCGAGAATCTTCCTCCGGTGCGCAGTATTTCGCGCACTGCGTCCATGCCCCCGATAGTGCTGTTGTCCGTAGTCAAGAGCATCTCGCGGTTAGCCCGCTCAATTTTATTCGTATCGGTTAGTTGAGTCGAAGGACAAAACTGTACTTCGGAGTATCGGTCAGTCGCTTTTCTAACAATGGCCGAGCACACTCCACATTCGGAATCGTAAAAGACCGTGGGTTTTTCGGGTTCAACTTCACTCATCGGGTTAGTTTCGGTGCTGTCACTCTAACGGGCACTCCCGGCGACCAGTAAGCAGTGGGCGTTGCTTCAGAGACATCAAAACCCGCATGATCTACTAATCCGGTAGTGCATTTTTTGATTTCGGCTTCGGCTAAATCCCAAGGAGGATGATCGACTTGAGCCACCCGGAGTTTTTTAGATCGCCCCGAGTAAAGTCGCCATCGGGCAGTAAGAAAAACACTCAGTAAGTCGTTTACCGGCGTACTGAGTTTTTCTATCTCTAGTTCACCGGCAACTACTTCTGGCCGCTTTCTCTTTACTTTCCAATTAGAGGTAGTAGCCGCCTGAGTTTCGCTTACCTCGCCGTGGCAATAGGGAAGTCGGTAAAAAGTTCGGGCCACCAAAGTCGCGAGCGCCGCGTGGACATCAAGAGAGCAAAACCAAACTCCCGGCCCATTGGGGCCGCGTACATAAGTGCGTACATTAACTTCACCAAAATTGCTCGTACCTGGTATCGGCGGCAAGTGTCGAATACGAAGGTTTTCCATTCGAAAAGGAACTAACGAAACCCAAGCTGTGCCATTAAATAAATCAGGCTCAAGTCCATTAGGGATAACTCGAGCCACCGCCGCGGCCGGTACCGGCCAATTGACAAAAATCGCGTCTCGCCATTTTTGGGTCATAAACGGCTTATCAATTTGATGCGGCGAGTTAGGCCCGCAATGTTCCTTCGAAACCAAATTCGCTCTCGATTCCGGTGAAATCATTTTTTGCCCTTCTCGGCTTTTATTGCCTACTGTCTAGTGAATACGACCCCGGGGTAAAACCTTGGACTGGGTTCACGCGAGCTAAGCGCCGCCGCAAGGGGGATAAATCCGCTAAAACTACGGATTCGTTGGCTCTGAACGAAAATAGGCCTTGAACTATGCCATTCTTGATACCTGATGTTTAAAGCCGGTAGTGCTGCGCGCAATTTCCTCATAACCATCGTTGTGGGGGGAGTGGTGATAGGGGCATGTTTAGCGGCCCTTATCCCTGGGGTGTTGGCGTTGGCTCAAGCCAATACTTCGGTGAGTGGGGGTGTTGCTCCACTGCGGGATTTGTCTCAACGGTCCACGGTCTATGACTCCGCGGGCAATGTGATCGGGATTTTGGGCACCCAAAACCGAGAACAAGCCACTTTGGCCGAGGTGCCCAAGATAGTTCAAGATGCGGTCATCTCGGTTGAGGATCGCACTTTTTGGACTAACGACGGAATCGACCTTAACGGTCTAGTGCGGGCGTTCGTAACCAACTTGACTTCGGGCAAAATAGAACAGGGTGGTTCAACCATCACCCAGCAACTAGTAAAAAATCGCATCCTTTCTTCTTCCCGAGACGTAAACCGCAAGGTAAAAGAAATCGTTTTGGCCTTACGGCTCAACGAAAAATACTCTAAGAACGAAATTTTAGAGCAGTATCTGAATACCGTTTACTTCGGGCAAGGTTCTTACGGAATCAAATCAGCCGCCGAACGATTTTTCCTAACCGTCGACCCCGGCCAAACGTTTCCCCGAGGGAAAAAATTAAGTGAATTGACCATCGGCGAGGCGGCTTTACTGGCTGGAGTTATTTCTAACCCTGAGGGGAATAATCCGTTCGTTAATCCTGACGGCGCTAAAGAACGAAGGCGATTAGCACTGGCCTCGATGGTCAAGGGGGGGTATATAACCGAAGCCGAAGAAGCCGCGGGCAACGCCGAGCCGTTACCGACCGTAAAACCGTCCGCGGAGTTGCGCCCTACTAATTCATGGACCGAAGAAGTGCAAGACCAACTTTATGACGCCCCAATGTTTTCTATGTTGGGGGCAACGCGCGAGCAGCGAAAAAACGCAGTGCTCACCGGAGGGCTAAAAATCTTTGCCACCCTTGACCCCGTTATGCAAGAAGACGCTCAAAACGCAATGGATCAGGTTTTGCCCGAAAAACCCGGCTGGACGGGTTCTTTGGTTTCGATGGATCCTCGCACGGGGGCGGTAAAAGCTATGGTCGCGGGGCCTGGATTTGGGGAAAGCCAATACAACATCGCTACTAGTTATCCGGGTCGTCAAGCAGGTTCAACTTGGAAGGTTATTACTCTCGCTACTGCGATTGAAAACGGCTACTCACCTAACGACTCCATCGAAGGCACTTCTCCGTGTGAGTTTGGTGCGCTGGGGAGAACACAAAACTCTGAAGGCGGTGGGGGCACTATGACCCTGCGAGCGGCTACTTCAGGGTCAGTCAACTGTGCTTTTGCTCGATTACAACAATCGGTGGGGTCGCAAAAAGTTATTGATACCGCCAAAAAGTTAGGTATTTCGCAAGATACCCTCAAGCCCTACCTGACTCTTACGCTGGGAGTTATTGAGTCGACCGCGCTCGAAATGGCTACGGTCGCGGCAACTTTGGCTAACGGGGGAGTACGGCACGACCCTATTTTTGTTGAGAAAATTATTGGACCTGACGGCCAAGTTATTTTCACTGCGGCCCGAAATAATCCTGAGCGCCGAGCCATTTCTTCCGCGGCGGCCGCTTGCACGATTGATATTTTGCGGGGAGTTATCACCGGAGGAACCGGAACTGCGGCTCGATTAAACGGGAGAGTATCGGCGGGTAAAACTGGTACTACCGACAACCGAGCTGACGCCAACTTCATCCAAATGACGCCCACTTTGGTTGACTTCGTCTGGCACGGAAACGCCACCGCCCGTATCCCCGGAGCAGGTTTTGGTGGCCAAATCCCCGCTCGCATTTCTAAGTTGTTCATGGACGCCGCCCTAGCCAATCAACCCGCAGCCGAGTTTCCGCCCGCCGGCCCCGATTGTGCGCGCGCGGGAGCCGCCATTACGACTGCCGGCCGAGGAGGTTCGGCCAGTTTGAACTCCACTCTCCCGACGCTGGTGCCACCGAGCATCGTGATCAACCCGACCACCACCAGCTCGACCACCACTCCCCCTACCACTGCCGCTCCCCCTTCGACTCTCGCTCCTTAGAGGGTAAAGATTGTCAGCAGTCTTTATTTCTCTGAAGTCGCTCTTCGACCCCCATTTGCGCGTACCTTCATAGGGTGGCCGATTTAAAAACGCTCCTTGTTTTGCAAGAACACGATCGCTCCATCGATCAACTTCAGTACCGCCACGCCCACCACCCGCTACGCCAAGAGATTGCCCTCGTTGATAGTCAAATAACCAAACTCGAAGCGCTAACCACAGACATCGGTTCGGCGCGTGACGAGGCTGCTCGTAACGAATCTAAGCGGGCCAATGAAGTGGCCAAGTTTTCTGAACACGCCGCAGTAGCCGAGGCTCGACTTTACTCGGGCGATGTAACTGCTCCCCGCGAACTTCAAGCCTTGCAGGCTGATATTGAACAACTTAAACGCCAAGTTCGCGGATGTGAAGATCTCCAACTCGAGGCAATGGAAATCCGTGAACCCCTTGACGCTCAACTAGCCGAGGTGACAGCTGCGCGCGCCGAAGCCGATGTGAAGGCCAAAACTCTGTCGGCCACTTTGGCTACTGAGTTAGCAACCATTGATTCTGAAATAGACCAAGAAGTCAATCAGCGCAATTCGATAGCCTCTACAGTGGCACCCGAACTTTTAGCGGACTATGACCGTCGTCGGGCTAATGGGGCTGGAGCAGCCCGACTGGTCGGCGTGAGGTGCGAAGGCTGCCACCTGACTATTCCTAATGTAGAGGCCGAGCGGATTCGCAAAGCACCCGAAGGTACCGCCGCTTCGTGCGAAAACTGTGGCTGTATTTTGGTCCCGTGAGCGAAATGAGAGAAGTAGTTGAGCTTTATGCCGACGGTGGGGCACGGGGTAATCCGGGCCCCGCAGGTATTGGTGCAGTGGTTTACGATCCGTCCACCTCGCCGCCCCAAGTGCTGGCTTCGGTCAGTGAAACTATTGGTGTAGCCACGAACAATGTGGCCGAATATCGCGCCATGATCGCGGGGCTTGAAATCGCCGCTAATTTTCCGGCGCAGTTGTTGCGAGTACGGAGTGATTCACTGTTAGTGATTCGTCAACTCCAAGGAGTGTGGAAAGTAAAACAGGTACACCTAAAACCTCTGCACGCGCAAGCGCTAGCTTTATTGCGAAATACTCATGCTTTTGATCTTGATCATGTGCCGCGCGAGCAAAATACTGAGGCTGATTTTTTAGTCAATGCCGCTCTTGACGCTCAAGTCGAGCATGAGCGGTAGAAATGTTTTTTTGGTATATCGGCGTTTCGGTTCTTGCTGTCGTGTTGGTGTTTCAAAGTGTGGGAGTCGATTACCGTCTGATCGCCGTTGGGGCGTTACTTCCCAACGCGATTAATTTATTATTTGGGCATAGAGCCTTTGGTTCTACCTTGGCTTTTCCGGTAATAGTTTTATTGGTGGTAATGATTAGCACCATTGGCAAATCGCGCCTAATGCGGCGGCGGTGGTTATGCTTACCGATCGGAATATTTAGTGGGTTAGTGTTATCCGGTGCTTTCACTAACGGCGCTCAATTTTGGTGGCCACTTAGTGGAATCGGATTTGGTAGTTCCGCAGTTTTTCCGAGTGGGGTAGTGCTGATCGTGGAAGAGATAGTAGGAATCGTGGCTTGTTGGTGGCTGGTGGGTCGTTATGACCTTTGGCAGCCTGGGCCCCGCCGAGCCTTTTTGCGCACCGGCCGTCTAGAACTGAGCGAAAATTGATCATCTTGGTGCGTCACGGACGCACCGAAGCCAATCATCGCGGGTTGCTATTAGGTCGAGCCGACCCAAGACTTGATGAAACTGGCATTGTTCAAGTAGCCGCTTTAGCCGATTACTTAGCCCAAGAACTTATAGGGCGAAAGATAAATGCCGTAGTGACTAGCCCGCTGCTGCGCACTCAAGAAACTGCCGCCGCTATTGGTCACGCCTTGGCCGTCACTCCCGAAGTCGACGAGAGGCTCATCGAAATGAATTATGGCGAGTGGGACCAGCTTCCGGTGGACGAAATTGCCCCTGAAGTCTGGAAGCAGTGGCGCGTCGATCCTGATTTTTCGCCTCCAGGGGGAGAAAGTTTGGCTCAAGTCCAGATACGCGTCGGACAATGTCTTGATGACTTAGTTCGGCGGGCTCACTCGCCCGACCCCGACAGCCCCGGCGGAGTAGTGGTGGCGGTAAGTCATACTTCTCCCATCAAAGCGGCGCTGGTGTGGGCTTTACGCGGTTCACCTGAACTCGCGTGGCGATTTCGATTAAGCGTGGCTTCAATTACGGAGATCACTCTGGGTCCGTTTGGACCCGTCGTGACTCGTTTTAACGAAACCGTTACCCCGAGCGTGGGCTAAGGATCTCTACGGGCACTGAATTTTTGTTCGGTGCTTTTGCCGGACGTGATTGCGCTCCGTTGCCGTCGACAATAAATCGACCTTCCCCGGGCCCTTCGGCTTTAGGCATGCCGAGGGCTTCCAATAGCGCGATGTCGTCGTCGGGGCTTCGACCCGTGGTGGTTAGGTAATTGCCGACAATTAGAGCATTAGCGCCAGCCAGTAGTCCCATACCTTGAAGTTCACCCAGCACTCGTTCGCGCCCACCCGCTAAGCGCAACCAGGCTGAGGGGAGTATCAAACGAAATAAAGCAATGGCTTGCAAAGCGGCTCGAGGCGAGAGCGTAGTTTGATTTTCTAGTGGAGTCCCTGGCCGAGGGTCGAGCAAGTTAATCGGCACTTCGGTAGGTCCTAATTCTGCTAGTTCAAAAGCGAAATCAATGCGCTGCTCTAAAGTTTCACCCAGACCCAAGATCCCTCCGCAACACAGTTCCATCCCTGCATCAAGCGCGAGTTGAGCAGTCGCTACTCGGTCATCGTAAGTATGAGTAGTACAAATTGTTGAAAACATTTCTCGGCACGTTTCAAGGTTGTGGTTATAACGGTGTACGCCCGCGTCGGCCAAGCGTTCAGCTTGAGGGGCAGTCAACAGACCGAGTGAACACGCTACTTCTAACCCGGTTTCTTGGTGCACCGCGGCAACCGCTTTTATAACTTTAGCCAACAAGCGTTCTTCTGGACCTCGTACTGCTACCACAATGCAGAATTGTGTTGCCCCCGCGTCGCGGGTCGCTCGAGCAGTAGCGACCACTTCATCTATATCAAGAAACGGGTAAACCTCGGCTTGAGTAGAAAACTGAGCCGACTGCGAACAAAATGCACAGTCTTCGGGACACGCTCCCGACTTGGCGTTAATGAGACTTTCCAACTCTACGGTGTCGCCGCAGTACTCAAGGCGAACTCGATGGGCGAGGGCAATAAGGTCGGGGAGTTGATCGAGGGGCACCGCTCCTACCGCCTGGGCTTCAGCTCGAGTCAAAGGCCGGCGCTCGCCGAGGAGAGCGGTTTCGGCGTGCGTCAAGGCGGGATCAATAGGCATTGGCGAAACGCTACCGGTTAGAGCCTTCCTGTGACCACCTAGGGCGTTAAAAGCACCCAATGGGGGAGTTGGGCGAGAACCGGCCACACTAGAAGGTATGCAGATAGCCGTAGCTGGAGCCACCGGATTTGTGGGGCGGCGACTAGTGGAGGCTCTAGCGGGCGAGCACAAGGTAATAGCGCTGGCGCGGCGGGCTCCAGATTTTCTCAACGCTACGAATCAAGCAGTTGATGTAGGCAATTACGAAGAGGCACTCCGCGCGCTCGAAGGCTGCGACGCGGCCTACTACCTAATTCATTCTCTTGACGTCGGCGATTTCCGTGCTCGTGACCTCGATCTGGCCAAAACTTTTGGTGCGGCGGCTAAAGCGGCGGGGGTAAAGCGCATTGTCTATCTTGGCGGTTTAGGTGAAGATCCCACCTCCGATCATTTGCTGAGCCGACAAGAAGTTGGCGCTGCTCTCGGAGCTAAAGGGGTTCCGGTAGTCGAGTTACGGGCGGCGGTTATTATTGGCGCCGGCAGTGTCAGCTACGAGATGCTCCGTTATCTCACTGAACGCCTTCCGTTTATGGTGTGCCCCCGCTGGGTGCGCACCGCGATTGAACCTATTGCTTTGAGTGACGTTTTACTTTATTTAGAGAAATCATTATCGGTTGAACCAGGTATATACGAAGTCGGTTGTGGGGAAGTAACTACCTATCGAGACATGATAAGCATTTACGCTCGCGAGAGAGGGCTGGGACCAACAGTAATTGTCGACATCCCGCTACTTACCCCTCGGTTGTCTTCCCACTGGGTTGATTTTGTAACTCCAGTTGACACCAAAGTCAGTCACTCGCTTATCGAAAGTTTGGTGACTGAAGTCACGGTACGCGATCCCAATAAAACTAAAGATGCGTTTGCGATTATTCCGATGCCTATTGCTCAAGCAATTCGAGAGGCTCTTGATAATCAATTGATAACAGCGGAAGCAACTGTTATGGATCGAGAGTCGGGCTTACTGGACGGTATTTACACTGAGAGAATCGAAATACCTATTGATGAGGCCCTTGAGTCAGAACTAAATGACGATTTTGATCGAATAGGTGGTGATCTTGACTGGTATGGGCTCGACTCGGCGTGGAGAATTCGAATGTGGATCGGGCGCTTATTTGGTGAGCGTTGGCGTCTTCGCCGGCCCGAAGCAGTTGAACCGGACGCCGCAGTCGACTGGTGGCGGGTGGTAGAGCGTTCTCCGAACGAGCTAGTTCTTCGCGCCGAAGGTTGGTTTTTCGGTGAAGGTTGGCTGGGGTGGAGAGTACGGAATGGGGTTTTAGTCCAAGTGGGGATTTTGCGTCCTAAGGGAGTTGTAGGCTTTCTTTACTGGAAAATTTTACAGCCGGTTCATCGTAAAGTATTTCGTCTTCAAGCCGAGCACCGCCTAGTTCGCGCTCGGCGTCGAATAAAGATTGGACAATAATGACCGAAAATTCTGGATTCGTAGCCGTTACAACCAGTGAGATTTCTAGTATTGACGAACTTTTACCGTTAATAGAAGATTACCAACGCTTTTATGGCGTTGAACCCAATCACGAGCACAACAAAACGTTTTTTACTTCGTTGCTTGATTCTAAAGATCAAGGAATGATGCTTGAAGCCAAATTCCTGACCGGGTCAATAATTGTTGGCTACGCCTGTTTGCATTGGCGACTCGATACCGTAAGTGCCCGCTCAGTGGTGTGTTTGCACGACCTTTATGTATCGCCCGAGCATCGACGCAAGAGGGTGGGCGATGCATTGCTCAAAGCCGCCGCGGCTAATGCCTACCTGCGTGGCGCCGAAGCCTTGGTTTGGACAACGGCTCCAGACAATACGGGTGCTCAGGCTCTTTACGATTCAGCGGGGGCTACTAAGTCGTCTTGGATTGAGTACGAATTACCGCTTAAGTCGCCATCTAAACACCTTTGGCAGTGATCTTAAAAGCGTGCCAAACTAGAAGTGGTGGTGAGTTGGCTGGGTGGCCGCGCGTTGAGTCGCTTTTAGGAGTGACTTGATCCGAGGAACGTCCGGACTCCGAAGGGCAAGATGCTGGGTAACACCCAGTCGGGGGAACTCGCAGGAAAGTGCCACAGAAAATAAACCGCCGATGGCAGTCCTCCCGCTCGCGAGCGGGCTGAACAGGCAAGGTTGAAAAGGTGCGGTAAGAGCGCACCAGCATTCGGGGTGACTCGAGTGGCTAGGTAAACCCCATCAGGAGCAAGGTCAGACAAGGGGAGGGCGGCCCGTCCGTGGACACCCCTGGGTAGGCCGCTAGAGCCGGCGGGTAACTGTCGGTCGAGAGGGATGGTCACCGTTAGCACTTCGGTGTTGACACAGAATCCGGCGTATAGGCCGACTCACCACCACTTAACTGTTTTATGACAATAAAGAACCCAGCCGCTCATCCCTTGGGTTCGGGACGAGGGCTGGGACTTTATTTGCGTTCGTGTATTAGGCCGCTTCGGAAAAGTTATCGGCCGCAGATTTGCGCCGAGCAATCAAGTACACCAAAAGGCAGAACGCCGGTTTGGCCAAGATGTCAGCAATGGAGTATCCGCTTTGGCGAATCACTTCTCCTGTTACTCCTCCGTCAATAACCGGAATGAAGTAAGCAACTGGGTAGAACGACCAAGTTATTAAAATAATCCAGCGCAGGCCGCTAACTATTGGTTTTATCCCTGCGGGCTGGTCGTCAAGCGACTTAGTCATCTCTACAAACAAAACGTAGAGAATGTAAAGGAAGGGAATCAGTGATGCTATTCCCCATACGATTCGAGCCGTTGATCCATTCGGAGACATCTCGCCGGGATAGCCCAATACGATCATCAATACCGCTGCAGCTGCTAGCCGAGTGATGAGCGATTTAGTTTTTCCTTTATCGAGTCGCAAAACCAGAACCAATTCAGCCAAAAGCAGTGGAACTGTTATCAACCAGTCAACGTAACGGTATCCTTTTCATCTCCTTTTTTGATTTTTGTTTTTATACTGCTCTTTCTATCCACGCACCGTGGAATCCGTAAGGTATGCGCCGCGGCGCTACCAATCGCGCTACTGGCCCGGCGCTCAGGTCGTGAGCATCAAGCACCAACATCTCGCTCACTCCGTTAGCTCGGCTGTGAGTCACTACCCAGCCATCGTCTTCACTTTTACCGTTGGGGTCGGCGGCGAATATTGGCTCACCAACCACACCGTCAGATTTGTATTCGTTGGCCGTTCCGGTCTCAAGGTCGTATTTGATCACTCGGTCAAAATCAAACAGGTGACCGCGCTGCTCGCGAAAACCTGCTAAGTATCCGTAGCGATTTTTGAGTCCTACGTGAGAATCGGCAATCCGAGGGAAATCTCCCGAGCGATCGTCAAGTTGCTCCCAAGTAACTCGCTTTGAATCAAGGTCAATCGTGAAACGAGCCAAGGTCGCACCAATTCCGTAAGTGTCGCTGCTCTCGTCACTATTTAGATCAAGTTCCATTATTGGCGATCGACAGGCATCAACAAAAATTTTGTTACCTTCGCTCCATCCGTTGACGAAATGAAAGATATAGCAGTTATCAGTTTCGAACCACTCAACCTCAGTTCCGTTGCGAGCCATTACTCCGATGCGAGTCCCATTTTCTGGCTTCCATGAGACCATAGGTCCGCCCGCCATCAACGATTTAATCGAAAAGACTGCGGGTGAGTCAAAGAAAATTACGTGATCGCGAGTAGTGACAAAGTCGTGGATCATTACCGGTTCGGGTAATTCGATATCCACGGTGCGGGTAAGAGTGCCTCCCGCGTCGACTGCGTGATATCGCAAATACGGCGGTATGGGTGAGTAGCCAAAGAAAAGCATCTCTCCAGTCTCGGGATCGAGTTTAGGGTGAGCGGTAAACGGACCTTTTAGGCGCCCATCGAAATCAAATTCACCTAGTGTGGTGAGGTCGGGACCAATGAGGGTCGGGGGGCACGCTTCCATAAGCGCAAAAGTACGACCCGCGTGGTGAACTACGTTGGTGTTCCCGGTGTTTTTAATTATTCCGGCGTCTCCTCGTTCTTCGGGCGAAGGAATAACGAAATTCGCCATTCCGCCAAATAGTGCGTGACCCGCTCGCCTCTCCGATTCAAGAGCCGCGGAGACGATCCACTTGTTGGAGTAAGTGGCTTTACCGTCTTCGATGGTGAAAGCGTGCAACATTCCGTCGCCGTCGAACACGTGGTAACGACCAAGCGGTTCAAACTGAGCGTTAGGTCCCGTTCGTAAAAATGTTCCGTTTAGGCCCTTGGGTATTTCACCGATGACCGCGACCTCTTCATTAGAAAATTCGTCCGCCACGGGGGCGTAGTCGCCCGACAAAAAAGGATCGGACCGACGGTTGGCTACCTGGGTCATAGGTTGCTCCTATTCATTAAATACGACTCTAGGGCGATGGGTCAATAATAGTGGGAATGGGCTAGTTGTTCTACTGGTCTGGCGGCCTTGCGGCTCGCCGTAATTTTGCGTATTGCTCCACCAATCCCCTCGGGGTAAAGCACCGCTACCAATATCAGGGCCAGCCCGCTTATGGCTAGTTGGTATTGTGACCCCGACCCGCCCTGATCGAGCAATGAAGTCAATATCCCTCCAGGTATCAAGAGCCCCGCGAACAGGGCCCCGGTGATGCTGGCTATCCCTCCGAGGTAGGTAAGAGCGATTAGCGATAGTGAAGCAAACACGGTGAAACTCTCCACCGAAAGGGCTTGATAGCGGTAAGCGAGCAACACTCCACCCATTCCGGCGAGGGCAGACGAAAATGCAAATGCGCCTAGTTTGGTGCGAGCCACGTTTACTCCCGCCGCCGCCGCCGCTCGCTCGTTGGCTCGCACCGCCAGCCAGCGAATACCGGTAGCGCTGCGACGGAGATTGGCTACTACCACTCCCGCCCCGACAAGAGTCACTAGGGCCATTATCCCAAAAGTCGCCCGAAAGTTTTCTGCGCCGAGGGCGGAAATACCAAAATTGATTCCTAAGAATTCTGGATTGGGAACTTCGGTGGCACCGGTGCTGCCTACAAATGCGGTCGAACGAAAGATCAACTCTTGAATTGCCATCGCGGCGGCAAGAGTGACGATGGCTAGATTGAGTCCGCGTACTCGTACTGAAGGGATCCCTGCGACAAGTCCAATCATTACCGCTAGACCAACTGCGAGTATCGGGGCTAGGGGGAACGGTACTCCGAGCTCGCCTTGCAACTTTGCTACCGCAAAACCTGCGACTCCGGCAAAAGCCATGGGGGCAAGTGATATTTGACCCACGTAGCCGGTCAGGACGACGATTGAAAGACATACGACGGCCGCGATGGTCGAGGTAATGATTCCTTGTCGCCATTGTGAACTAAGGGTTAAAAGACCAACACTAATAAGCAGAAATCCCACTGCGGTGGTTAGGAAAACATTTTTAGGGATAGGCGAGGAGGGAAATCGGGCGGTCAATCTCAATCCGCGTCCCGGAAGTGATGGCCCCCGCAGAGTAATAATTCCGATAATTATCAAAAATGGGATGGCTTGTTGGAGACCAGCACCCGAAAGCCAACTCGGTGGCTGAGTGTCGACTACTAACTTTAAAGTCACTGACTGCAACATCCCGATCGCGATACCGGCAGCAGCCGTGATACCGAAAGAGCGAAAACCGCCGGCCAAAGCCGCGGCTAATGCGGGGACGATGAGCAATGAGGCGTTTATCGGGCTCAGACCGCTTATTGGCGCGGACAGAATTATTGCTCCTCCGGCCAAAACGGAAGCGCCGACCCAGTTAAGAGCTCCAACGTAGTCAGTGTGAAGGCCAAGCAAGAGCGCCGACCGTTCGTTCTCGGCTGCGGCTCGGGTTACTAAGCCAAATTTGGTGTACCGGTAAATAGCGATAAGACCAACCGTTAATAACAAAACTATTGCGGTTAGCCAAAGCCGGTCTACGGGAATCGTGGTTCCGAGTATTTCGACCCCTTCGCTGGGCAGAAGCGAAGTCAGCGAAAGGACTGCCGATCCTTGGTCGAAACGCAAGCGAACGATTTCTTGTAGGTAGAGAAGCAGCCCAAGAGAAGCCACTACGCGCGCGAGAGGGGGAGAGTTGCGTAAGGGTCGGAAAATAAGACCAAAGACCAAAAGACCGACAACCACCGCAATGATAAAGGCCACGGCTACCGCGGTCATCGTGGAAGGGTGGTCGCTCAAGTGAATTCGAGCGGGCAAGCCCAAAAAAGGGAGAACGAGATCTCCGCTTTGCCGAAATTCGAAATAGACAAAAGCGATATACATTCCCATTGCTGCGTGAGCAAAGTTGACTACCCCTGAGGCTCGATGCTCTAAGACAACTCCCAATGCGAGCGCAGCAATAACTGCTCCACCCCCTAATCCCAGGATGGCAAACCGTAGATATTCAGTCACGGTAGATCGGGAGTGCTTACGCTACGAAACTTTTTTCAAAATTGCGGGTACATCAATCCATCCGTAAGGATTACTCGGAGTCCCTTTACTCGCCTGCACTAACTTTTTATTGGCGTAGCGCACCATTATTTGTTGAGGCGAACACAACGCCGGAAATTCTGGGATTTGTTTTCCGTCGCAGGTATAAGGGTGCCCCATGAAGCTGGGCGCATCTTTCGAAGCCCGAAACGCGTCAATGATGGCTTGAGGTTCAGTCCCTTTTTCTTTCAAATTCGACATAACTACCCACAGGTTCATCATGGCTCGAAATGAAACTGTCCCTGCCCCGATCGGATCAAGCCCTTGTCCGTATTTCTTGACGACAGATGTGTACATGACGGTGTCAGGGTCGCCCCCGCCACTTATTGGGCCTTCAATGTTAAATAGTTTTCCTTCCGACCCCACTCCCGCCTCGGTTGTACTTTTAGGGGTCGCACAGGCTCCCACTAGTAACATTTTGGCTTGTATCCCTAACTCTTGCGACGCCCGCATCACAGGTACGCAAGCGGTATCGGCAGCAAAGACGAATATTGCGTCCGGATTACCTGCGTTGGCTGCCGTTAGAGGGGCTAAGAAGTCGGTAGCAGTAATAGCAAACGGAACAGTTTCTATGTTTTTAGCCCCTAATTTTTTCGCGATGTCCGCGCTGTATTCAATAGCAGCATTTTTGATTGAGCCAAAGTCGGCGTACATAATTCCGATATTTTTTGCCTTAAGAGTTTTTACTGCGTAATCAGCAAATGCCACCCCTGCCCCCCAGGTGCCACCACTGAATTGAAAAGATATCGGACTTTTAACTTGCCCAAAAGCTGCCGGTATCCCACCAACGTAAGGAATGGCATTGTCTTCGAGAATTTTTAGCCCAGTGTCGGCGTAAATATCTATTCCTCCGGCTACTGCCGATACCTTGGCATCAACCATTTTTTGTGAACAACTCTGGGACCCTTCCGGAGAAAACTTGGTATCGCAGGTGATGAGTTCTATCGGACGGCCGCCTACTCCACCTAGTTCGGCGTTAATCCACCGCACCGCAGTTTCGGTCGCCGCAGTGAGTTCAGGGAAAGCACCGATTGGCGCAGTTTCAGTATTTATCATTCCGATCTTTACCGGTTCGCCGGCAGCTTTTTTCGCCGTGCAACCAAGTAGCGATCCGAGTGAAGTCTCCTCTTTACAATATTTAGCCACAATCGGTTTGGAATTTTTTGTCGATTGGGTCTTAGCTAATGCGCTAGTAAAAGTTGAGCCCAGCGCCACGCAGCCAACAACTGAGAAAACTGTGAGTTGCCACCACTTCGATTTCATTTCCCCCCCATACCGAGTCGATTTTCATCCGACTCGCTACCCGTTTACTAACGACACCGCTACAGTAACTGCTTCGGAGACTCGATGCCTTCTACCCGCCGGGTAGAAGCGGGGTGATGACTGAGAGAGGGGGTTGGGTGTTATTGGAGGTCAGTGATCTCACGGTCAACTTTGGTGGGTTGCGGGCCCTCGACGATGTCTCACTTTCAGTTTCTCCTGGTCGACTTGTAGGCCTGATCGGACCTAACGGAGCGGGAAAGACAACCGCCATTGATGCTTTAACTGGTTTTGTCTCGGCCCAGGGTTCGATCCAATTCGCGGGTGAGCGTATTGATCATCTGCCGGCGCACGAGCGCGCCCGCAAAGGCTTGGTGCGCACCTTTCAATCACTCGAATTATTTGAAGACCTTGACGTTAGGCAAAACCTCGTCGTTGGTTTGCGAGGACGAGGAATAGTCAAGTCCCTAATCGACGCGGTTACTCCTCAAAGAACAGTGTCCGCACCCATTATCGATGAGGTTTTGGTTAATCTCGGCATTGAAGATTTGGCCGAGCGTTTGCCCAAGGATCTATCGCAGGGCCAACGCAAATTAGTCGCAGTGGCGCGGGCTTTAGTCGCTCAGCCAAAGCTTGTTCTCCTTGACGAGCCTGCCGCCGGATTAGATAGCAGTGAGTCAATCGAATTCGGAAAGTCATTGCGGCATTTGGTCGATGATGGTCTCACGGTGTTATTAGTTGATCATGACATGAGCTTGGTATTAGAGGTGTGCGATGACCTTTACGTTTTAGAATTTGGTCGCATCATCGCAAGTGGGCCGCCCAACCAAGTGCGTTCCGATCCCCAGGTAATCGCTGCTTACCTGGGTCACAGCGGGGCAAATCCTAAGCGAGAAGCATGACGCCCGCAGTTGAAATTAAGGGATTGACCGTGGGTTACGACGGTGTCGCGGTGGTGCGCAATCTCGACCTGTACGTTGACGAAGGCGAAGTGGTCGCTTTATTGGGCCCTAATGGAGCCGGTAAGACCACGACGCTGTTCGCCTTAGCCGGACTGTTAACCCCATTAAGTGGAACGATCACGATTCTGGGAAACACCGTACGCCCTAATCGTCCACAGGCAATTGCGCGATCAGGCTTGGCTTTTGTCCCCGAAGATCGTGGTCTTTTTTATGACTTAACGGTTAACGAAAATCTTCGCTTGAGTCGTAAAAAATCATGGTGGAGGTTTAACAAAAGCAGTCAAGATCTTCCACCAGTCATAGATCCTTTGGATCTATTTCCAGTATTACGCGATTTAGGCACCCGCCCCGCAGGATTACTGTCAGGGGGCGAACAACAAATGCTGGCTTTGGCCCGAGCTTTATCGACTAATCCTCGAGTGCTTTTAGTCGACGAAATGAGTTTAGGTTTGGCCCCCATTGTGGTTGAGCAGTTACTCCCCATGATTCGCCTTATCGCCGATTCTGGTACTGCGGTGATTTTGGTTGAACAACACGTCCAACTTGCTCTCGAATATGCCGACCGAGGGTACGTACTGCGTCACGGCGATTGTGTGCTTGAAGGGGTTGCTAAAGATCTCTTGGCTCAGCCTGATCGGCTCGAAGTTAGCTATTTGGGTGAAAACGAATTGTGAGTGTATTCACAATCATTTTACGAATCATTTTATCGGCCACATTCATAAGCGCCGGCGCCACCAAGATCGTCACCCGCAAGCATTTCGCCTCTGCTCTTCCCAACATGGGGGTTCCTGCTTCGTTAGTCTCTGCGGTCGCCTTTGTGATACCACCTTGTGAAGTGGTGCTAGGAGTCTTGTTGTTAGTCAATGCAACTGCATTTTTTGCTGCGCTGGCAGCATTGTTTATGCTGATCGCTTTTTCGGCTTTGTTGGTGTTCACGATCACGCGCGGCCAAGGTGGCGGCTGCAATTGTTTTGGTTCGTTATCAAGCGATAAACCAGTAGGTCCACAAGCACTGGTTCGTAATGGTTTACTTGCGGCAATGGCCGCGATGATCGTTGCCGCGGGGCCGATATGAGATGGCGCTTAGTCTAAAAACTGATTAGCTATTAACGATAACGCTGCGGATCACTTCGCCGTCTTTCATGGCTCGAAACCCTTCGTTGATATCGTCAAGGGCAATAGTTTTAGTGACCATATCGCTGAGGTCGAGTCTTCCTGATTCGACTAACCCGATGAGGCGAGGAAAATCGCGCAGAACTTTGGCCGACCCGTAAACGCAGCCAATCAGTTTTTTCTCTTGTAAAACCAACGGAAAACTCGGAACCGAAACCATAGCGTCAGTGCGAGGCACTCCTACGGCAACGGTGGTTCCACCCGGACGAGTACACATAAACGCTTGTAGGATTAGATCAACGTTTCCTATTACTTCAAAAACGTAGTCGGCACCTCGGCCACCAGTAGCCATAATCACTTGGGTGGCAACATCGCCATCATCAGGGTTAATAGTTTCGGTGGCTCCCAGTTTCATCGCGGTATCGCGTTTGAGCGCAACGGGGTCAACCGCCAAAATGCGTGACGCCCCCGCGATGCGGGCACCCTGGATAACCGCTTGCCCCACTCCGCCACAGCCGATAACTACGACAATCGATCCAGGCTCTACTTGAGCAGTATTGAGCGCTGCTCCTACTCCGGTGGTGACCCCGCAGCCAATTAGAGCCAACTGCTCGTCCGGAAGATCAGTCTCAACTTTGACTAGCGACATTTCGTGACAGGTCATTTGTTCGGCAAATGTTCCGAGACCAGTCATAGCGGGAAGGGGAGTACCGTCCGCCCGATCGGCGTGAGGTACAGAAACCATAAAGGTTTGTTCACACAAGTTGGACTGATTGTTTTTGCAGTACCAACAAGTTCCACAGACGGGGATAAATGATCCGATGACTCGATCGCCCACGCTCATACGAGTAACGCCTTCTCCGACCCACTCGACTACGCCCGCGCCTTCGTGACCAAGAATTCCTGGTGGGGGCATAGGCAAGGTTCCGTTCATGACCGAAAGATCGGAGTGACAAATCCCACTAGCAATAATGCGTACCACCACGTCACGCGGTCCTGGTTCGTAAGGCTTTACTTCTTCAACGCTTAGGGGGCCATCGAGTTCAGTGAATACAGCAGCGCGCATGAATGTTCTCCTGTTTGGTTAGGTGGAATTGTTGTGAACATTATCGCGACCGCGCTCGGCGTGCCGGCTCGCCCCAGCAGCCGTAGACAAGATGAGAATCAATCTCAGGGAGCGTAACCCGGCCGACCGGCGGTTTCCCACGCTTGGTAGAAATCAAAAAATGCTTGACCAAAGGGGTCTTCACCTCTTACCGGCATTGAGCCCCGATGGATAGTCCAATCTTCGGGCGCGAGTTCCATGGCGGTAGCGAGATGAACGGCAGCCCTTTCTTGGTGACCAGCCCGCAAGAGGTGCATTGAGAGTCGGCGCTCGGCTCGAGCGAGGGAGAGGGATTCGTCGGCGGGAACGATTCGTTCTCGCAGCTCAGTTGGGCTCATCGGTGGAGTGTTTTCTCGCACCCAAGCCCGCAATGCTTCGTGGTGTACGGAAGAGTCTATTTGGGTGAAATCTTTGAAAGTGTCGTCGCCGGGAGTAATCGCGGGTGGTCGTACAACATTGCCTGCTTCATCAATCCAAACAGTGCTCGGAACGTTCGTTATCCCGTAAGTTTCGGCAAAAATAAAGTCGCGATCAACTAGTACTGGATAAGTTAGGGGAGTAGTGGGTTCGTCACGCGCCCACTGACGAATAGCGTCAACGTCTTCATCAAGCGCAATAGCAATAATCGTAAAATCGTAATCTTTTAACTCTTCCAACAGTGTCTGCCAGACCGGCAGATCCCAGCGGCAGCCTCACCAAGAAGACCAAGCTAGAAGCAAACGCTTGCGTCCGGCGTAGTCATCGAGCGATACCTGATTTCCGTCGATATCGGGTAAAGAAAAATTAGGGGCGCTTTCCGATCCGAGTCGGGATCCGCTATCAGGATTTCCGATAACGGCCATGGGTGGATCGGACTCGGTCGCAAAAGGGCGCCGTAGGGTTTCGGCCACTCGGTCAAGAGCGATGTCGTTTCCTACCTCAAGCAGATTTTTATCGCGTACCGGCACGCACACGTCGCCTCGACACAGTCCTTCTTCCCGCAATTCCCAACCAATAGCCGACTCCAAGTCGCGAGGGGAAATAAGCCAAGTATGGTTCTCAATGGCAACGGAAATCTCTCGCTCCTCGTCATTAACGACAAGAGTGGCGGGGCGTTTGACGATTGTGGACACGCCTCTACGCTATCGCCTCTAGCACGGTCGCGAAAGCAGAAATTACCGCAGGGCTATTAGAGGCCACCAGCGGAGAGGATTCTTCGACTAGTCGCCTCTGTCGGCCCTGATCTACTACCGTCGTTATCCGTGTCTTCTCGCCTACTTCTAATTCGCCACGGTCAATCAACTTGGAACGCCGAAGGGCGTTGGCAGGGTCAAGCCGATCCTCCTTTATCCAGTCTCGGCGTTCAGCAGGCTCAAGCGGCTCGCGACTCAATAACACAACTAAATATCAACGCAGTAGTGGCGTCAGATTTAGAGCGAGCGCGCCATACCGCAGAGTTAATTGCACCACCAGAACTCGAGATCTCTGTCCACGAGGGCTTGCGTGAGCGCCACGCCGGCGAATGGACCGGGCTAACCCACGACGAAATAGCTGCGGATTACCCCGACTGGATCGAGACCCAGCGTCGCCCTCCCGGATTTGAAAAAGATGAGCCTTTGCTCGGCCGAGTTATTCCGGTCTTAGTCGATTTAGCCATTGCGGCTCCTACGACCTTGGTTGTTACTCATGGAGGGGTTATTCGCTCGGTAGAACATTTGCTGAGCGATATTCGCGAACGGGTGCCGAACCTGGGGGGTCGATGGATTCGCTACGAAGATGGTGAATTCGTTCTAGAGGAAAGCGTCCTGTTGTTTGATCCCAACCAAGTTGAGTTCACCGTTCCTGACCAGATCTAGGTCGGGCGAACTTTTTCGTGTCCCGTTTGGATGCGGGGCCGCGAGGCTGTAGATTGGAACGTTCTTTACTTGCGGAGAGTCCATGACAAATTCCCACCCCGATCTCGAGAGTGAGCAGGCTTACCTCGATGTCGCCTATTCCTATCTTGACGCAATGCGGGATGCGGCTAGGCGTTTAGCAAAGGGCTACTCCTCGGTGGGACAAGGGGGCACCCATCAGGCTCGTCTAGAGCGAGAAGCCGCGGAAGAAACCAGCCGCCGCCGCCTCGGCTCGCTAGAGATTGGTGACTTGCCCCTGTGTTTTGGTCGTCTTGATCTTGAAGATACCCAAACGCACTACGTCGGGCGCATTTCTGTAACTGACGATGATCACACACCGGTAGTTATCGACTGGCGAGCACCGGTAGCCGAGGCGTTTTACCGCGCGACAGCCATAGAACCGATGGACGTCGTGCGGCGTCGACATTTTCTTAGCAAGGCCAACGAGGGTCGAGTGCTCGTCGGGATTGACGATGAAGTATTTGACCAAGAAGCAGTTGACGATGCTGGTTACGAAGTTATGGGTGAAGGCGCGTTGCTTTCGGCGTTAAACCGGGAGCGGACCGGGAGAATGGGCGACATCGTTGCCACTATTCAATCGGAGCAAGATAAAGCCATTCGGGCTCCGTTGGCCGGGGTATTAGTCGTCACCGGTGGAGCCGGAACCGGTAAAACCGCAGTAGCTCTTCACCGAGCGGCTTATCTTCTTTACACCTACAGAGATCGGTTAGTTAATGATGGGGTTCTACTCATTGGCCCCAATACATTATTTTTGCGCTACATCGATCAAGTACTCCCCGCTTTAGGCGAACAAGATGTACAACTTTCTACTGCCATTAGCCTCAAGCCTCAGTATTCGGTTCGATCAGTCGATGATCCCGAGGTGGCTCGCATCAAAGGCGATACTCGCATGGCTCAGGTTATAAAGCGTGCCCTCAACGATCGAGAGCACGCTTTAGCCAAAGATGTTGCCGTAGTTCTTGACGGAACGATTTTACGCTTGCGAAAAGATTTCTCTAATCGTGTGGTCGAAAAGGCTAAGGCTGCTCGAGGTCGACACAACGAAAAGCGCATTCGGGTGATGCGTACTGTTACTGACCACCTTTTGTCTCAGTACCAAAAAGCTCGAGTTGATGTGATCGAAGATGACCCTGAAGTGATTAAAGAACTTGGTCGTCGTATCCGGGCTATTCCAGAGATACGCGCCGCCCTTATCCGCATGTGGCCCACTCTTTCCGGAGCCGAACTTTTACACGATCTGTTTTCATTCCCCAGCTTGATCGCCTCAGCCGCTAGCGGAATTCTCGAGCCCAAAGAATATAAGTTGCTGGTGCGAGAGAGGCAAGATGACGTCCGAAAAGTTAAATGGAGCGAGTCTGATCTTGCGCTTATAGATGAGGCCGATTCTTTACTCGGACCGATTGAATCATCACGGGCCAAACTCAATCGGCAACCAAGAGTTTCTGATCCCGACGCGGCCCAAGTGGTAGCCGAACTGGGAGTCGAAGGATTTTTCTCTCCTGACGAACTCGCGCAACGCTACGCTGATCCGCGAGACGGTGGGTTCATCGGTAGTGACGAACCCCGAACTTTTGGTCATGTGGTCGTTGACGAAGCCCAAGATCTTTCGCCGATGCAGTGGCGCATGTTGGTGCGGCGCTGCCCGTCGGGCTCAATGACCGTAGTGGGCGATTTTGGTCAAGCAAGCACTGCCGGTTCTGCCTCATCGTGGGATGCAGTACTGAAAACTCTCGATGAGCGCCGTCCGTCCGATGTAGTGACTCTCAGCGTCAATTATCGAACTCCCGCAGAAATTATGGCGGTGGCGCACGGCGTGTTAGCGGCCGGGGCACCCGACATCAAGCCCACCCGAGCGGTGCGCGAAACCGGAGTGTGGCCTAAGTTTGAAAAGGTCGAGTCCGGTGATCTGATTCTCGCGGCCGGCGAGGCTGCTCGACAAGCAATAGCGATCGGCGGAACTGTAGCCGTGGTCGCCCCTCGGCCTCATCACCTTGATCTAGTAGCGGCTCTGGCTGACGTGGGGGCGGTTACGGCCACGGTAGATGCCCTCGATGCCCCCGTAGGTATTTACGATGCCCGGGGAGCCAAAGGATTGGAATTCGATCACGTAATCGTGGTTGAGCCCATTCAACTAGTGACACCCGATGCCTTGGGCTTGCGCCTGCTTTACGTGGTGCTCACTCGAGCCACTCAAAACCTTACCGTTGTTCACTCTGAGCCATTACCAGAGTCGCTTTTGCCTGACCGAGTCGTCGCTCCGGCATCCTAGGCTGAGCATTAGTGAAAGCAGTTTCCGACTCCGATCAGTTGGCCACCGATGTGGCGTGGGATCTCGAGCCACTTTTAGGTGAAACCGGTTCGGTCGATTCGCTTCTAGCCGAAGCGGCCGAAGCGGCCGAAAAATTTTCAGAAAAATATCGAGGTCGGATCGCGTACTTGTCGGCCTCTGATTTAGCCGAAGCAATGCACGCTCTCGCACAAATAAGTGATGGTGTCGGCCGAGTTGGATCATACGTTGGACTTAAGTTTTCGGTTGATACTACGAATCCCGAGTTTGGCGCCCAGATGGCTAACGCCGACGAAAAGTCTACCGCGATATCTAATACTTTACTTTTCGTCGAATTGGAGTGGGCTGCGGCCGACGATGCCCACGTAGAAGAGATTTTAACCCAGCCCGAATTAGATTTTTGTCGTCACCACTTAAGCGCGGCTCGGCGCTATCGACCGCATCTTTTGTCTGAACCAGAAGAAAAGATTTTGGCTGACAAGGCCGTAACTGGCTCAAGTGCGTGGGGGAGGTTATTTAGTGAACTTACCTCAGCTATTGAAGTTGATATCTCCGGCGAAACAATCAGCCTAGAAGAAGGGTTGTCACGCCTTCAGTCACCGGAGCGGCCAGTTCGTAAAGAGGCGGCGCTAGCAGTCACCTGTGCTCTTGAACCCGGACTTCGCACCCGGGCATTTATTTTTAATACGCTTTTAGCTGATAAGGGATCCGACGACCGGCTACGGCACTTTGATAATTGGCTGGCGAGCCGCAATCTTGACAATGAAGCCAGCGACGAATCGGTAGCGGCATTAGTTGAAGCAGTAGTTAGTCGTTACGACATTCCTCAGCGTTGGTACACCCTGAAAGCCAAATTACTGGGGCTTGACCGTATTTTTGACTATGACCGCATGGCGCTGGTTTCCGATACGGAAGAAACTTTTAGCTGGAGTGCCGCACGCGAAATAGTCAGTGATGCTTATAAATCGTTTTCACCTGAGTTGTCTGATGTCGTAGAAAGATTTTTTAACGAAAAATGGATTGACGCCCCCCAACGCCCAGGTAAGCGCTCAGGGGCATTTTGCGCGTATACCGTTCCTGACCACCATCCGTACTTACTTCTTAATTGGACAGGTCGACGGCGCGATGTTCTTACTCTGGCTCATGAACTTGGTCATGGGCTACACGCATACCTTGCCCGCGAACAAGGAGTGTTTCATCAAAATACACCTCTCACTTTGGCGGAAACAGCATCAGTTTTTGGTGAGACCGTAACTTTCGGTCGCCTACTTTCCGAAACGAATGAGCCTAACCAGCGGCTAGCTTTATTAGCCGAAAGCCTCGAAGGACAAATTGCCACTGTTTTTAGGCAAGTGGCCATGAATCAATTCGAAGACTCGGCTCACACTTGGAGGCGCGAACAGGGAGAAGTTTCGGTAGAACAATTTGGCGATTTATGGATTTCTTCTCAAAGCGACATGCTGGGTGACTCGGTTGAATTGACTGAGGGTTACCGGTCGTGGTGGTCGTATATTCCCCACTTCATCGGAACTCCGGGATACGTCTACGCCTACGCCTACGGCCAACTTCTTGCCCTGTCGGTCTACCGACTTTACGAAGAGAGGGGCACCAGTTTTGTCGATTCTTACCTTGAACTCTTGCGTCAGGGGGGTTCTAAGTCGCCTCAGGAGTTAGGCCACATCGTCGGAGTGGATCTTTCTGACCCTACATTTTGGGATGGCGGGTTAAGCATCATTGAGGAGCAGTTAAACGCCGCCGAACAAGCCGCACTCACGGCCCAGCGAATTACCCTCCCGTAGTAGTGGCGACGAACTCGCGACAAGGTTGACCCCGTAGCCCTGGGCAAGCCGGCGCATCTACCGTCACTTTTACTCCGGTGACGATAGGCAGTACCACTCGCGACGGATAGTTTCGCGAGTGGGTGATGCTAACGGTGGCGGTTTGCGAACCCGGCAAAGCAGAAAAAGCCCATCTCGGGCGATTTCCACCCGGGGGTTGAACAGTCACTCTAAGGCGCGACCCTTCCCGAACTGCATGGCCAACGGCAGAAATTGGCACCCGAACCAGTGTCGGCTTTTTTTTGGTAAGCATTTCCTCATCAGCCTTAGTGAATGTTGGTCGAGGTTGAAGTCGAGTTGAAGTTTTTTTATTGAGATAACGACGACTAGCCCGTAACCAGCCGCTCTGTAAATAGATTTCTTGGCCATCGGGCCTAACTTCAGTTAAAGCGACTTCTAAATCAACGTCGGCTTGAGAAGACTGCACCCACAGATCGGCGCTTACTGGTCCGAGAAGAACCATGGGTTTAGTCATAGGTTCACTGGTATAGCCAACTCCTAAGTCGGGGGGGAGAGGAGTCCAATCGTAGTCAGGGAAGGCGTTGAAGTAGTCGTCTTCACCCGACGAATGGCTGGTCGCGGGCAATGCGCTGGGCTCGTAACGAAAAGAATCGACACCCGAATCAGCAGGTTTTTTATCCGTTATCGTTCCTTGGTCACCAAAGTAATAATTAGTTATTCGCGCTTGTCGCGGCGGCCACTTATCGAATTCGGCCTCAAACACCGCCTTGGGTGCTCCTAAGGCTTTTCCCCCACCACTATCAAATAGAACTCGAATTGGTGATTCAGACTCATATCTCTTGAGTGCCGATTTAAAGTTTTCTTCCGGCAAGAAACGATCAGGGGGCAACTCAACTAGTTCTCCTGCTAATTGAGCGTAACCAATTGTCGCAGTTACTCGGGCCATCGCCGAGATGCTCGGAACCTTGCGGGCAACGTAAAAATCAAGAAATTCTGCCCAACGAGTAATTACATCGGGGCCAAGTGAGTCAGAATGAGTTCCGTTAGTCATAGTAACTTTCAGCGGCACTCGACCTAACAGCCCAGGGATTAAATCGGGCCAACCCGCCCCCGTCTGCTCGTCTTGCCAGCTTCCGGCTAAAAACACCGGCACTTTTATATTTTGAGAAAGTTGGTTGGGAGATATTAATGCCGAGTCTTGGTAAGAACGATAAGCCTGAGAGTCGATCTCTTTCCTCACGTCAACTGTTTGCAGCCTCAAGGTTTGATTATCCGCACAAACCTCATCACCCGCTCGGACGCGGCGTTTTGCCCAGCCTTGCCCCCCTTCGGGTGCTGGTTGAGCGTCAGATTGCCGATCGTCAGCCCAAGGCACTACGAAGCCGGTGTTTAATATCCCTCCGGGGTAAAGCGCGTCAGCCCACACGTCGCCCACCACTGAAAGCGGAGTTATACCGGCAAGGTGGGGCGGTTGAGTGGCCGCCACAAAAAGTTGACTAATCCCAGGGTAAGAAATTCCGACCATCCCTACCTTGTTGTGCAAAGCCCATGACTGACTGGCTACCGTTTCTACTGCGTCGTACCCGTCGGTTTGTTGCAGGTCATCAAAGAATGACCACGCTCCCCCTGAGCATCCGGAACCGCGCACATTGATCCCCACAACGGCGTAGCCCAGCAAACTCGCGATTTGGCTAGTGGGTTGGGGTTCTTCCGGGTTGGCGGGGTCGTAACCCGAATATTCAATAACGGTGGGGTAAGGACCTCGTTCAATCGGCCCCGGCAAAGTGACGTTTGCGGCTAGCAGGGTTCCGTCTCGAGTCTCTAGATATTGATAGCCGTCAACTAGTTTTTGGTTTTTATAAAATGATTTAGTGGGATTATCTTTCTTCGCTAAAACTCTAACCGGTGAGCTTAAAGTCGATTCGGTTTCCCCAGATCCAACCGAAACGGTGTAACCCAACCCAGCCCGTACCGAACGAAAAAGGTAAGACCCGAAAGAATCGGTGATACCTTGGTCAACTATTTTTTTACGCTTTGAGATCAGACGGACTTTTATCGCCGCTGGTGCCCCTTGGACTATCACCTGGCCGACGCTGCCACGAACCTTGAGCGGTTCGCTTGAGTCGCTGACATAAGACAAAGGAGGGGTCGAGGCGGCTGATGATTCGATCGGGGCTACGCCTACTGCGGCCAATACCGTTATTACTAAGGCAGTTCTGAGGCGGTGACGGCTTTTATTCACACCCCTATCGTACTGGAGAAGATCGCTTAACTCGCCTCAGGCACCCACCACGGTAATACAGTCGGGTTGATGACTCGGCTTGCTGATGCCCATGTTTTGATAACTGGTGGTTCTCAAGGTATTGGGTTGGCCTTGGCTCGACAGTGTCAATCTCGCGGTGCACGCGTATCGCTTATCGCGCGCGACTCATCTCGATTAATAAAAGTGGCAGCACAATTAAACGCTGAAAACTTTGGGAAACCGGTAATTACTCAAAGTGCGGACGTGACTGACGCCACCGCTCTAGCACAAGCAGTAACACAATTAATAGATCAGAACGGTCCGGTTAATGTTTTAGTGGCTAACGCGGGGGCTGCTCAACCAGGTCATATCGAGTCTTTACCAATTGACTCATTTTCCGAACAAATGCAACTTAACTACCTCGGAACTATTTATGCTGTCCGCGCGGTACTGCCGAGCATGATCTCTCGTAAGCAAGGTCACTTGATGTTGGTATCTTCGGATGCCGGCTTAGTCGGAGTCTATGGTTATTCGGCTTATTCGCCTACTAAATTTGCGGTTAAAGGACTAGCCGAAACTTTACGCAGCGAGATGCGCCCTCACTCGATAAAAGTAAGTTGCGTATTTCCACCCGACACCGACACCCCGGGTTTAGCTGCGGAGGCTTTGACTAAGCCTGCTGCTACTGCCCTTATATCGGGGGCAATTAGAGTTCGTAGCGCCGATGAGGTCGCTCGCGCCATGGTGAAAGGGATTGAGCGTAATCGGCTGTGGGTGACGGCGGATTTGGGCGGCGCAGCACTAGTTCGCCTCAGCGGGCTATTGGGCCCCTACGTGCGATGGTCGATGGATCGCCATGTGCGCAAAGCCGAACGAGAGGCGCGGTAGCGTCGATGTTAATAATCGGAGGACTCTAAATGGCCAAATCAGAATCGACGCGTACCGAATCCGACAGCATGGGGACCATCGAGGTTCCCGCAGACCGGTACTGGGGCGCACAAACTCAACGGTCGCTCCATCATTTCTCTATTGGCAACGACCGCATGCCCGAAGCGCTTATTCGCGGCATGGTGATCTTGAAGAAAGCTGCAGCCTTAACCAATCGAGACCTTGGCGAAATGTCTGCTGATGACTCCAAACTCATCGTAGCGGCCGCAGACGAAATTCTCTCCGGGGGGTTTACCGATGAATTCCCATTATTTATTTGGCAAACCGGTAGTGGAACTCAAACCAACATGAACGTAAATGAGGTCATTGCTAATAGGGCTAATGAAATCTCCGGTGGTGTTAGAGGCGACAAAGAGCCAATTCACCCTAACGATTCAGTGAATATGTCCCAGTCTTCTAATGACACTTTCCCTACCGCAATGCACATTTCCGCAGTCGAGGAGATGATCTCAACGCTTACTCCAGCGGTAAAAGCATTGCGCGACGCTCTTGCGGTCAAAGCTAAAGAATTTGATCAAATAGTAAAAATAGGTCGCACTCATTTGCAAGATGCAGTCCCACTCACGCTAGGACAAGAGTTTTCGGGCTACGTAGCCCAACTAGATGCAGATCTTGATCGCATTGCCACAACTCTTCCTGGGCTATACGAGTTAGCTATCGGGGGTACTGCTGTTGGTACTGGGATAAACACTCATCCCGAGTTTTCTGACGCAGTGGCTAAGCACATCGCCAAAATCACCGGGCACCCTTTCGTCAGCGCTCCTAATAAGTTTGCCGCCCTCGCGGCCCACGACGCGATCGTTTTCGCTAGTGGAGCGTTGCGCACTCTGGCGGTTTCACTAATGAAAATTGCCAACGATGTTCGCTGGTTGGCTTCAGGGCCGCGAGCCGGTCTGGGAGAACTGATTCTTCCCGAAAACGAGCCTGGTTCATCGATTATGCCCGGCAAAGTCAATCCCACCCAAAGTGAAGCACTCACTATGGTGTGCGTTCAGGTTATGGGCAACGACGCGGCAGTAGGAATTGCTGGATCACAAGGCAACTTTGAGTTAAATGTTTTTAAACCGGTGATGATCTTCAATCTTCTTCACTCTATTGATCTGCTGGCTGGATCGTGCACCAATTTCCGCAAGTTCGCGGTAGAAGGTATTGAAGCGAACGAAGAGAAAATCGCTGAACACGTACAAAATTCACTCATGCTGGTAACTGCGCTTAATCCTCATATCGGTTATGACAAAGCTGCCGAAATTGCCAAGCACGCTCATAAGAACAAGACCACTCTTAAGGCGGCCGCCCACGATCTTGGTCATGTTGATAGTAAAGATTTTGACGGGCTCGTTCGCCCGCAGGATATGACTAGTCCTAAGCCTAAGAAAAAGAAGTAGATCTCGGCTCCCACCCGAAGTAGGAGTGCATAAACTAAGGGAGTGAGGTTTAGGGCGGGGTTACTAGCCGGGGCTTTAGCCTGCTTGTTATTCGTACTTTACGGCTGCAATGAAATTCCTCCGGGGCAAAGTACTCGAGTGGCCAGTATCACCGATGGCGATACTCTCCGTACGACCGACGGAACCAAGGTTCGTTTAATTGGTATCGATACCCCCGAGACCAAAGATCCCCGCAAAGGAGTGCAGTGTTTTGGCCAAGAGGCCAGCGCAGCCCACTTGGCGTTGATTCCTCCTGGTACTGAAATTGTTTTAGTCAATGACGTTGAGCCTCGTGACCGGTTTGGTCGCTCTTTGGCCTACGTCTACCGAGCGCGCGACGGGCTATTCATCAATGCTGAGTTGGTGCGTCAAGGTTTTGCTTTCGTGTCCACCTATCCTCCAAATGTTGCTCACGTCAATGAATTTGTGCAGTTAAACGCCGACGCTCGCAACGCGGGTCTGGGGCTCTGGGGCGCGTGTGGCGGCCCGAGTCGGCGAGACACTAATAAACCTCTAGTGACTGCTCCACTTGGAGCCTGCGATCCTAACTATGAAGGAGCGTGCATACCCTCATACCCTCCTGATCTTGATTGTGGTGAAATCGCCACCCGCAATTTTATGGTGGTAGGGAGTGATCCGCATCGATTTGATGCCAATCACGACAAAGTGGCCTGCGTAGGTTAAGGGCGGTGGCTAGATCGGTTTAAAGCCACTAGGTTTAGGGTGAACGAACCTAAAACAATCTTTGCCGAGAGGAAAAAGTGACTTCAATAGACATTGTCCGCGCCGACGAACTTCTAACCACTACTCGATCGGTGCGCAAGCGTTTAGACCTAACTCGAGATGTTCCTCAACAGTTAATTCTTGATTGCATTGACATCGCGTTGCAGGCTCCTACCGGATCAAACCGACAGGGTTGGTCTTTTATCGTAGTTACTGATAAAGAGATTCGAGCCGAACTCGCTCGACTGTACAAAGAAGCGCTTCTCATTTACGCGTCGATGCCCGGAGCACCGCAGTACGCTCCTACCGATCCGCGCGCCCAAGCCGCCCCTCGAGTCGTGGACTCAGCTTGGTTTTTGGCCGAAAATCTTCAAAATGTTCCAGTACACGTAATTCCGTGCGTTGAAGGTCGAGTTGAGGAAGCAGGAGTAGTAGCACAAGCCTCCACTTACGGATCGATTCTTCCCGCCGCGTGGTCGTTTATGCTGGCTGCCCGGGCCCGCGGTTTAGGCTCGGCGTGGACGACGCTGCACTTGATGTACGAAAAAGAAACCGCGGAATTGCTAAATATTCCTGACTCGATAACCCAGACTGCGCTGTTGCCGGTGGCTTATTACACGGGTGAGACCTTTAAACCCGCATCCCGCCTTCCCGCCACTGACGTTACTTTTTCTAATCAGTGGGGAAATCCTGTTTAATTTTCCTCTAGTTCTTAGCAGTCACGGGCGAGTGAAAATCAATCGTTTCACCCGGGGATAGTGGAAAATGACACGCGACGTATTGTTCAGAAAAGACCTCGCGCATTTTTGGTTCTTCCGAGGCGCAGAGTTCAGTTGCCCGAGGACACCGAGTGCGAAACCGGCATCCACTCGGGGGAGAAACTGGCGACGGAACTTCGCCCCCTAAGATATTCTCCGTCGAAACTTTTACGTTTGGATCAGGTACGGGTATGGCCGCAAGCAAGGCCGCGGTGTAAGGGTGAGCGGGCTGGCGGTAGAGAATTTCAGGCTTTCCTACTTCGCAGGTCTTGCCCAAATACATAACTACCACCCGATCGCTCACATTTTTAACTACCGCCAGATCGTGAGCAATGAATATTAAGGTCAGGCCGTAACGAGTCTTCATGTCTTGTAATAAGTTGATGATCTGGGCCTGCACCGATACATCAAGAGCAGAAACTGGCTCATCGCAAATTATTAGTTTTGGGTTGGTGATCATGGCCCGAGCGATAGAGATGCGCTGGCATTGGCCGCCGGAGAATTCGTGGGGGAGCCGATCTCCGTTGACGGGGTCTATACCGACGGCGTTAAGAACTTCATCGACTTTGGCGTCTCGACTGACTTTGTCTCCAACTGACCAAATATCAAGCCCTTCGGAAACAATGTCTCGCACTTTACGTCGAGGGTTTAACGACGAGATGGGGTCTTGAAAAATCATTTGCATCTCTGGGCGCATCCGGCGCAGGGCTTCTCCTTTAAGGGTGGTCAAATCTTCCCCGTCCAGCATTACTTTCCCTGATACAGGTCGAGGTAATTGCACAATGGCTCGGCCCGTAGTCGATTTACCGCACCCAGATTCCCCCACTAGGCCGACAGTTTCACCGTCGATTACATCAAGGCTAATTCCGCTAACCGCCTGGATCACTTTTTTAGAACCGGCCGAAAAAGTAACTACTAAATCTTCAACTCGTAAAAGTGAATCTTCTTCGGGGCGCAGGTGGGCGTCGCCGGTTCCTGCCATCAGCCTTCTCCTCGGGTAGTAGTAGCGACTTCTGGTTCTTGAAATACCAGGCCGGTAGCAGTAGTTCCTTGAGCGCGGTTATTCGCTAGTGCACCCGCTCCCTCCGGAGTGCCAACTGGAAACCAGCATCGATATTCGTGCCCGGGGGTTATTTCTCGCAAGGGAGGCTCTTCTTGGGTGCAGCGGTCTTGTGCGTAAGCGCAGCGAGGAGCAAATTTACATCCTTCGGGCGGGTTGACGAGATCGGGCGGTCGGCCAGGAATGGTGGACAAACGCAAGTGACTAGGTTGGTCCACTCGAGGAATCGACTTCAACAGAGCTTCGGTGTAAGGCATCTTCATATTAGAAAAGAGGGTCTTGGTGTCGGCCCGCTCAACAATGCGTCCGGCGTACATGACGACGATTTCGTCGGTTCGCCCCGCCACGACACCAAGGTCATGCGTGATGAGGATCATGGCCATGAATCTTTCGTTCTGAGCTGTGGCCATCAGGTCGAGCACTTGCGCCTGCACGGTTACGTCAAGGGCGGTGGTGGGCTCGTCGGCAAAAAGCAACTTCGGTCCACACGCCAGTGCTACCGCAATGCACACTCTTTGACGCATTCCTCCCGAAAGTTGATGCGGGTATTCATCTAGTCGTCGGGCGGCTTCAGGGATACGAACTGATACTAGGAGTTGCTCAGAGAGTTCTTTGGCGTACTGCTTAGACACATCAAGGTGCTCTCGTATCGATTCGCTGATCTGGTTGCCAATTTTCATAACCGGATTGAGAGAAGTCATGGGGTCTTGAAAAATCATCGACATCTGCGCTCCCCAGTACGGCCGCATTTCTTTAGGGCCAAAGTCAATTAATTCGGTTCCCTCAAAAAGAATTGATCCGTTTCGCTCTAACCCTGATCGGGGCAGCAATCCCATAATTGAACGGGCGAGTACGGTTTTACCCGATCCAGATTCACCCACAATTCCTAAAGTCTTGCCTCGGTCTAATTTAAAACTCACCCCATCAACCGCGCGCACTAGCCCCCGGCTGCTGCGAAAATAGGTAGTCAGATCAGAAACCTCAAGTAGAGTTTCACTTGATTGGGTAACGGTTGACCCTACGGCCGATATTCGTTTCTCTATATCAGTGGGCTTAGGTTTACTCATAAGACCCCCTCGCGCACATCAAAGCGAGACCGGATGACATCACCCAACATGTTGAGCGAAAGCACCGTAAAGAAAATCATCATCGATGCTTCAAAGACGATATGGGGTGAAGTGAAAAGATTCCCTCGGTCGGTGGCGATGATATTTCCCCACGAGGGGGTGGGGGGTTTGATTCCTACCCCCAAAATGGCCAGTGTTCCCTCGACCACAATCGCGATCGCGACCCCCAGTAACGAGATGGAAAATATGGCGGGCAGTACATTAGGTAAGACCTCTTTGATTATTACTCGCCGATGTTTCGCTCCTTGAGATCGAGCGGCAAGAACAAACTCTCGCTGTGTCCAGCTAAGAGCACTGGCCCGGGATATTCGACCAACGAGGGGGATGGAAACAACCCCTATGGCGATAATGAGGATTAACTCAGGAGACAAGATTGCGTCTTGAGCTTGTTCGGCACTTCCTTGCAAAAACGCGACCAAGGCGAGAGCCAAGACAACTCCAGGGATAGAGAGGAAAATATTAAATAAACCAGTAAGGAAAGTGTCGACCTTGCCCCCGAAATACCCTGCGATAACGCCGAGCGTTCCTCCAATGGTAAAGCCTAGAATTATTGCCCCAATAGCAACGTAAAGTGAGCTCCAAGCGCCCAGGGCTAGTCGGGCCATCATGTTTCGCCCGTTGCTGTCGCAACCGGCCAAGAACCCTGAAACAGATCCTTCTTTAGAAAAAGGACCTCGGCGGGCACACCGGGTAAAACTTTCGTTAGGGTCGCCCCAAGTGATTATTCCTAGTTTGGCGAATATCGCGAAGAGAATAACGAAAACCATCCATCCGATGGCGAATTTTGCTCCTAGGCTCAGTTTGTGGCGCGAAGATTCTCCTTCGCCACCAGTCTCGATTGCCGCAATCGAGATTTCTGCTGGAGCGCCCAGCAGGCCGCGATTGATTGACTCCCCAACGATTTCTTCCATCGCCGACCCGGACCCGCCGGGTACGGCGTCAGGTCGCAGATCTTCCACGGCGAATCCTAGGGTCAAGGATGGTGTAGAGGAAATCAACCGTGAAGTTGATCAACACGAATAAAACCGCAATGACTAAAACGTAACCCTGCAGCTCGATATATTCACGCGAGAAAATAGCCTGAGTAATTTTTAGCCCCATGCCGGGAATGCCGAAAATCACTTCTACCACGACGGCACCGCCGATGAGCGCGCCAACGTTGAGGCCGACCACAGTCAAAAGAGTCAGACTCGAAGGCCTTAGGGCGTGGCGCCAGAGAATCCGGCGATTAGAGATACCTTTTGAGCGTGCCATGCTAATAAAGTTTTCTTGCAAGGTGGCGATCATGTCGCTGCGCAATAAGCGCATATATATAGCGATTTGACCTAGGGCCAGAGTTATCGCGGGTAGCAGCATGTAGTTGAAATGCTCGCCGATGTCGGCACCACGAGTTCCGTCAAATAAAGGGTCTAACCATCCAGGCGCGTAACCTCCCGTAGGTAACCACTTCAATTGGGCGCCAACAAAATAAGAAAGAAATAGCGCCACCACGAAATTGGGGATAGCCAGCAAGGCGAACCCAGTGGTGTTTATAGTCGTATCGGCTCGAGATCCAGCTCGATAAGCCGAGTAAATGCCCAGCGGGATGGCAAAAAGCAGCGCCAAGAATTGCGCGTAGATCATTAGCTGAATCGAAACTGGGAATGATTGGGTTACTAGATCTGATACTGGGCGACCCGAGGAGTACTGCTTGCCGAGATTTCCGTGCAAAACGTTGTTGAGGTAATCAGCGTATTGTTCAAAAAAAGGCTTGCCGAGCCCGAGGTCAGACCGCAGCTCAGCTTTTTTAGCCGCGGTCCCAAACGGGATAATGACGTCAGTCGGGTCGCCCGGTAAGAGCCGAACCAGGAGAAAGGTAAAAAAACTCACAAACAACAGCACGATGATCAATTGCACCGCGCGTCGCGCTATGAGCTTCGTTAGCTCCATTCTCTATAACCTGATCCGTCTCCTACCGAGCTTTTCCCTACTTAGTTCTTAGTTACTTGCTGCTCAAGCCGAGTACGGGAATACGCCCGTAAACGAAGAGTGGTTTGCCCCCACCGTCCGGCAAGGCCGGCAAGTTGACGCTGACACTCTTTTGGCTAGCAATAGTCCAGTTGATGTACCAAGTCGGAAGAATGTAGTTTCCGGCCGCAAATGCCTTGTTAAAGGCGGTGTAAGTGGTCTTGGCCGCGCTCACAGTCGACTCAGAACGACCCTTGGTGAGGGCATCTTGAGTGGCGGTGTCGTCAAAGCGGGAGAAGTTAATGAAGTTCTTCTTGCCCGCCGCCGTGTTGTAGTTCGACCACCATGGATAGTTGTCGGCATCAGACGACTTGGAGTAACCACCGTGGAGGTTACGCCAGAACAGTACGTCGATGTCTCCGGCCAAAGCCTTGTTGATCAAAGTGGCTTGGTCGTATTGAGCAATAGTGGCCTCAATTCCCGCCGCTTTCAGTTGCTCTTGTACGAGTTGTGCTTCGGCGGTGTTCGTTGCATCAGTAGTGGTTCCGAGCACTACATCAAACGCTCCACCGTTAGCAGCTTTTACTTTGGTAGCCAGTGCTTTGGCTTTAGTCAAACTAAATTTCGGGTAGCCCGCATTTTTAAGGTAGCCCGGAGCCTTGATGTCCATCAGCCCATTGGCTGGAGTGAACAACCCTTTGTTTTGGATGGCGTTAATTTTATTGCGGTCCAGCGCAAGGGAAAAAGCCAAACGTGCTTCGGGGTTATTAAACGGGGCACTGTCCGACAGCATGGCGTAGTAGCGAATTTCGCGATAACCCGGCTTTTGAATCAGAGTGTTGACCGAAGAGTCATTTTTAAGCGTATCGATGTCTGTTGCACCCGAAGTGTGCAGCATGTCAAGTTGTCCACCTTTTAGCTGGTTCACCCGAACTGCGCTATCAGGTACAGGGACGAACGTAATCTGATCGGCTTTGGGGTAACCCTTTTGCCAGTAGTCCGGGTTTTTAGTCACGACCAACTTCTCGTTAAGTGATTGTGAAACAAACTTAAATGGTCCACTTCCAATTAAGTCGGTAGCACAATTTTCTGAGTTCAACTGTGCTGGTGCCATGATTCCCATTCGACCAACTAAGAATAGATAGTCGGGGAAAGTTGACACGGGAGTGTTGAGAGTCACCGTTACCGTAGTGGGGTCTGTCACCGTAACGTCTTGCATGAAACTCAATACGATCGGAAGAAGAGATCCTGCGTTAGCTGCTCCCGGCGCACCTCGAAAAGAATCAAGGTTGGCTTTAATTGCGTCCGCATCGACTGGGCTGCCGTCGTGGAATTTAACTCCGTCGCGCAGACCAATAGTCCAAATGGTGAAATCAGAGTTAGGAGTTACTGATTTGGCTAGGTAAGGAACTGACAAGCCCTTGTCGTTAGGGACAGTAAGTGTGTCGTATACCGCGGCCACTACCTGAATGCCTGAAATGGCCAGTTGTGCCTTAGTCGTACAAAAACTATTTGACTCGGCTTCTAGACC